>Ga0214479_100067_pt1 | contig 60294 bp, 40 predicted proteins | sample M1_20Mar14CPVII9_5_FD_165054 | JGI IMG/M metagenome (GOLD analysis project Ga0214479, IMG submission 165054) | Marine eukaryotic communities from Monterey Bay, California, United States - M1_20Mar14CPVII9sort6BwellE14 | ecosystem: Environmental > Aquatic > Marine > Unclassified | place: USA... | reverse complement strand
GTAGATGTTTGGCATTGTATGGATGTATAACAAAGTGATGAACACTCCCAGCATGATTGTAGGGCCCTCCACCATACTTTTACAGCCCCATGTTGGCGGGTTTCATGCCTCAGATCAGGAAAAAATCAGGATTTTCTGCCAACTCTCAGACAAGTTTGGCCATCAAGTGGGGGTATATCAGCATGCAGGTGCTATAATAGTAGATGTTTGGCATTGTATGGATGTATAACAAAGTGATGAACACTCCCAGCATGATTGTAGGGCCCTCCACCATACTTTTACAGCCCCATGTTGGCGGGTTTCATGCCTCAGATCAGGAAAAAATCTGAATTTTCTGCCAACTCTCAGACAAGTTTGGCCATCAAGTGGGGGTATATCAGCATGCAGGTGCTATAATAGTAGATGTTTGACATTGTATGGATGTATAACAAAGTGATGAACACTCCCAGCATGATTGTAGGGCCCTCCACCATACTTTTACAGCCCCATGTTGGCGGGTTTCATGCCTCAGATCAGGAAAAAATCTTGATTTTCTGCCAACTCTCAGACAAGTTTGGCCATCAAGTGGGGGTATATCAGCATGCAGGTGCTATAATAGTAGATGTTTGGCATTGTATGGATGTATAACAAAGTGATGAACACTCCCAGCATGATTGTAGGGCCCTCCACCATACTTTTACAGCCCCATGTTGGCGGGTTTCATGCCTCAGATCAGGAAAAAATCTTGATTTTCTGCCAACTCTCAGACAAGTTTGGCCATCAAGTGGGGGTATATCAGCATGCAGGTGCTATAATAGTAGATGTTTGTGGTGAGTCAAACTATTTTTATGTTAATTCTTATTCTATTTTGTTTCAGTAATAAATTTGTTACCATGTCTACCAGCATATCTAGCATGATTCAATGTCTTCTATGTCATCAATCTCTCCACTTTGCACAGTTATGCGTTTCAATGATCCTCCAATGCACATTTCTATACATGAACAGATTATGGTGGGACTAGCTCCACAAGATATATCAGTTGAGCAATCGCTGAGTGCAACATCATCTGGAGGTTGTAATGGAGTTGCTGATAAAGATGGAGAGAGTACAAATGCTCTAACATCCCCATCTGAGTCAACGGTTTGATCAGTAACAAATCTAAACCTGCGCTTCTTGTACTTGTGGTCCTCCCATTGGCCAGAAGCAGTTATCAGTCCATCATATACAAACTGGCCATTAGCGGCCAGTGATATACCAGCAATAACCCCCATTCCATCACCTGGGCGCCAGCTTCCTATTCCACAAACTGGACGTAAGGCTACGGTTGAATGATTATTGTTATCATCCAAAATCAACTCAACATCCACATGTCTGCACCACTTGTCAGCATTTCCTGATGTTCTAACAAAAGGCAGGACTTCAGAAGCAATATCATTTGTGATACTAATTTCAGCATGAGTATCAGTATAGAAGTATTCATCTATCGTCAGGGATTGATGGGAAGTTGATTCATTGAAGTCAGGACCGCCATTCTGTGATCCGTACAAGCTCATTGCTTCTCTGTTTTCTTTTGTTTGCATTATATCTAGCATCAATGTAGCTCCCTGACCTCCTTCCAGAGTACAAAAATATCGCTTCATAATGTCAAGCCATCCATCTGTACGAGAGGCTCCATAGACTTCAGACCCATCTAATAGAACACAAGATGTTCCATCCGAAAATATTAGTTCAGATGACAGTGTACCTTTGATGTAATTCAATTGTGAAAAGTTGATAGTTTCTGAGCCTGATTGAAACGCCTCTCGGATGATAAGTGTGTTGTGACCTGCTGGGTTGTTGTCGAGTTGATCGTAGCGACGCATATCCCCCTGACTAATACTTGTCGCTATTGTTGAATAGCCAAACTCACTGATTAACCTCGAACCGTAGGCCGACCAAATAAAAGTTGCAAAGTCAACCTCCGAGTGAGCGAAGGAGTTTTCTCGAGCCTGGATTGATATGCTGTTGTATGGTATGTTTCCCCATAAGTTAGGTCCATAAGTTGAGCCGATACAATCCTCATTTCCCGAAAAGCATATCGGAGTTGATGTATCTGTCGACAATAGGGGTGTGAGAAATCGTGCATAACCACCATGAGGAAACACAGATATGGATTGTGGTCCCAGTGGCTGAGACGCATACATTGGTGATGCTCGACCATTAGGAAGATCATTGAACTGCATAACTGCTCCTCGCTTTCTCCAAGGATTGCCGTAAAAGCCACCCGATCCATATGCACTACTTGAGATGACACGAATCTGAGAAGAGTTGATTAATGCTGATACTGCATCTCCATTGATGATGGTAGGTGCTATGACCGCCTCAGCAACTAGTGAAGGATTTGTAAAACCCCTATCGTCCCAACTGTCTCCGAAGTTTATCAAGTAACCATCACTCGACATGGACTCGATTATATATGTAGCTGTAAGTTGTATTCTATCAACATCAATGGCAGCAGGAACGAAGCCGAAAGAAGCCCGAGATAAAGCTGACAGTGTCATTTGACCCTCTAGAGACATAAACGCATACTGCGCAACCCCTTCTACATATACTCCGTCTTCAGTATAGTACTCTCTGTGTATCCACATTATGTCGTTTACGATCTGTATGACTTTTAACGCTAGTTCATTCTCCTCATGCCAAAATGTAATCGACCACTCTATAGAAGAAACAAAGGATTAGACTGAGTTTCTTCATCTCATGCAAACATTCATGCAAACATACAATGTGTAAATTCTTACCTAATGCAGCAGCACATAAGTGCGGAGTCCAATTGTTACCATTCCATAATTGCCATCTCCCAGTGTCAAACGTATCGATAAACAGGAGAATCATATTCTTCAGTGTACTTTGAACCACTTCTGCATCTTCAGACGATATCAGACCTTGTGATGTTATTACATCAAAGAATGTACAGAAATATCCTACTTGCTCAGCTGTTGTTAGATCAAAGGCCGGAGTATCACCACTTCCTCCACATACTGCACCGCAACTCCATGTAGTTGCTGCGAACCGATCCATTTCTTTTTCAGCTACTGCCGTTGCTAGTCGACTAGTTTCCGAAGCACTATATTCACAAGATGAGTAGTCTCCACTATTAGCATTAGCACATGCCCACAAACGACGAAGGAGATGGAAAGCTCTAAATCCACCAAGTTGGCTTGGTGTCTCGCCTTCAACAAAGTATGGCGAGAGTGATGACCAAGCACCGATGTCTGCATCAGGACCTGTCACTACACATGACACATATCCCCTAGCAGCTTGGTCAAACATTGACTTTAAACTTATATAACCTTCATCTTCACTACATATTGACATATTGAAGGGCAAGAATACAACAACACAAGTTAGACAACTTGAAAAGTATGACAAAACACCTAAAAGAGAGATACTTACAACCAACCTCCGTAAATAAATGCTGTATCAGTGTCACAAGGGGCATCAAAGAAAGGCGTTACATGATTTGCTAACCATTGTGAGTCAGTTCCATACAGTCTTGGTCGTACTACTTGGGGTTGTGTTGGCAAGACAAGTCCTGTTCGGTACATTAACGAGGCTCGTCTGACCATTAGTGTCTTGTCCTTGTAAGGTATAGCTTCAACGATTTCATCGCTCTGTGCAACAGAACAAGAAGAAGGATTATCGACTTCACCTTGTGCTGGATATTGTGAGTAAACCAGAAGAGTAATGACTGGGTACTCTCCCGGACCGTAATTCAATTCAGAAGGAACTTCAATAGTCTGAACAAACTCATCTGCATCATATGCTGCTCCGAGATCATACGGACCAGTAATGACGTAATCACTACGTCCTGCGGCTGAGAAAAGAACATGAACTCCAGCAGACATCGAGTGATCCCAGCTTCCAAACACAGTGCAAAGATCGCAGTCATAGCTTGACGATCCAGCACTGCAAGGGTTACCCCCGTACATCTCTGGTCGATAACGGTCATCCAACTTGTACGAGAAGGCAAACGTCTCAGTCCCTTCCGTCACTACTGGGAATGTAAACGTCATCCACGATGGTGTATTGAGTGCTTTAGCGTAATAAGTTCCGAACTTCGAAAGTAATTGAATCGACTCGGCGTTTATGACAGCTCGGCACAACTCCGCTCCCTCAACGAAACCTTGATCATCTGGGCCATTGCAATTATCAGATGTACATATCTCCTCAGGGCCTGCCATGGCAGCGCTGAGGATTCCTTCAGCATTACAAAGACCTGCCGTTTCTTGAAGATTTTGAATTCTATGTATCTTGAAAGGATATAGGTCAGAGCCAGTTGGCTCAGTTGTGTATATTTGCTCAGACACGTCTTCAGCACTAGGAATGATTGGGAGTAAAGGAAGCATGGCGCTATCCTCAAGTAATGGTGATATTTCAGACCAGTTTGTGGTTTTTGTTGGACTGGCGGTAGGGCTTTGGCTTGGAGATCGTGTGGGCTTAAGTAATCGATTAATCAAGATTAGATATTGTTTTAAAAGACAATAGATGGACGAGTATAACAAATTGAAACATACCATAGAAGTGGGTGATCCAGTCGGCGTACTCGTTGGGGTCTACACAGTTTTAGATGTAGAGGTTGTAGCGATATTAGCAGCATCAGATACATATTTTCGAGAAGGTAAAATAAACAAACACAGAAGCAATAGGTCCTCACCTGACTAGGAGACTTGCTCGGAGGTTCCGCAAACGATGTTGATGTTGTTGTAGTTGTTTCCTGTTCGGAAGGCTTGGTAGGGGACGACTGCATAAAGATAAGATAAGAGAAGAAATATTGTTAGTCGGGCTTTTCAAAGTGCTGTCAAAAGGCAATACATCAAGCTTACTGTTGGTGATGACGAAGGCAGAGCCGTCTAAGACGTTCATCGAATGAGAGAGGAAAGTGATTAGAGAAAGACACGACTTTTGAGCATATGATAAACAGGAAAACTCACCCCCACAATTGTTTCACTGGACGTTGTACTAACTGCAGTTTGATCAACTGTTATGCTCTGGATATTGACAGAAGCGAGGGCGGCATTATTACTACTTTGAATAGCATTTTGTATGTCTTCTGTATTCGATGTAGCTGTTAAAACCTGAATGTGCTAAGCGCTAAACAACAGTTTACACAAGATTTTACTCGAAAGATCTTTATGTATCATTATGAAATACGACAAATATCTTATCTTTGCATAGATAATTTCACCACTAGTTTCATCTTGAACCCTAGCCCCTGCGCCTTGTCTTCCTCTTCTTTGTGCCGTCCTTCTTGTCGGTCTTGGACTCTGCTTTCCTCTTCGTTCCTGCAGTCTTCTTCTCGTTCTCTTTCTTTTCTGTCATATCCAACAGTAGCAATGAATCATACTGGTCTTGTGCAGAACGGCCTTCTTCATCCTTCTCAAGTATAACGATATAGCGTTCCCTATCTTCGTGGTGTACTAGTGTTCTATACCTTCCTTTTTCAATCCAACCATCGTCACGGAATCCAACCACCTCTAGATTGTTGTCCTTCTGCCACTTCATCTCTTTCAAGATCACTGCATCAGTCAAGTATACCATTTTACGCTCGCCACGCGCTGTTGCTTGATGACCTTCTGGGTGGCCTTCAGACTTGTGGCCTTCTTGAAGTCCACAGAAATATGTTGATGATCCGTATGTTTGACGTAATCCATAGGGATTCTTGCTTTTGTTGTAAAAAACGTCAGCAATATTTCGTGCTTTTCCAACAGGCACCATATCACCTTCCTCATCAACTTCAGAAATCATATAAAGTGAATCGGTTGCACGGTTGGCCTTCCTCCTCCTACCACTCCCAGCATGATCATTCTTCCCATCATTCAATATCTTCAGTCTCTTTTTATCAGACAGAGTGATCTTCTCCTTGCCAGTGGACATCTTCAATATGAATATACGCTCAGGCTCATCCAATGTACCACTATTTCCAACCAATAGTCCACTTGGACCGGCAGCCTTGATATCTTCAACAGTGACACAATTACCTTTTCCTCGATTGCCATCATTCCAATCATTCAACAGCCCCTCCCCAACAGTATCATACAAGTTTGGTGAAACATGGAGCACTGGATTGATTGCAACACAATTCTCTAGCAATTCATCCGTCTTTGCACAGTAAACTGACACTGCCTCACGCTGATCATTCCAATTATCTATCCATGACTGTGCATTATCACGTAGAATAGATGCTTTCATTCCAAGTCTCTGTGCAATTTCATCGATCTCTTTGTTAGGTACATCTCGAACTAGCATCTCAAAGGCAAGACGAGATGTTGCTGCGAATATATCTTGATTGTCTTTCAATGCATTGGCACTCTCACGGAGATTGGCTGCATCCACACCAAGCTCATCGGCGATATTTTGGAATTCTTCTTCCGTTACCTCACGAAGTGTCATCTCAGAGGCAAGACGAGATGTTGCTGCGAATATATCTTGATTGTCTTTCAATGCATTGGCACTCTCACGGAGATTGGCTGCATCCACACCAAGCTCATCGGCGATATTTTGGAATTCTTCTTCCGTTACCTCACGAAGTGTCATCTCAGAGGCAAGACGAGATGTTGCTGCGAATAGATCTTGATTGTCTTTCAATGCATTGGCATTCTCACGAAGTTTGGTAACATCCACACCAAGTTCATCGGCGATAGCTTGAAATTCTTTGGCCGATATAACTTCATCTCTTCCCAATCGAGCAGCTAGTTGACTTGTTGTTGTGAAGAGTTCTTCATTCAATAACAAAGCAAGATGCTCAGGTGATAGTTTACTCTCGATCCAATCAAGAGCTTCTTTTCGAGTATCTCCTTCTTCCATTCTCAGGCCATAATGATATCCAGCCTCTCTTCTCATATCTTGTGCTTTCTTCCCGCCCCTCTGGCTACCTTCAAGCAAATTGTAATATTGATCTGGTAGTATGTTCTGAATTGCCACCATGGCTTGCTCCGGTGCAATTCCATCTGTTACCATCTGATGATAGAATTCGGATGCTTCAGTTCTCATTACTTCCACATTGACAAGAGAATAATATGCATCTGGTAACATGACGTCAATTGCTAACATGGCTTGCTCTGGTGCCATACCATCTGATACCAACTGACGATAGAAATTTGTTCCTTCTGTTCGAATAATGCCTGCATTCGTACCACCTAAGCTGCACCCCGCAAGATGTCTTGCTTGCATCAATTTGAAGAAGTCAGAGTCTGTATCGAGGAAACCGGCAGAAAAGGTACACTTCTCAACATTAGGATTACTGGTGATGGCAATCTTGGCATTCGTCATGAAAGTATCCATCACTCTTGTCTTCAACCCCATGTTGCTCCAATGCAGTGGATCATACATGGCCGATGGATGATAGCCAGACACTAGCTTACCCTCTTCGGCAGAAATGAACTTGTCAGTGTTTTTTAGGTAGATCTTATTCAAACCTTTGACAGTACCACCAGCAACCTGCTCGGCATATAACCGCTCTGTTTCCTTGGAACAAAGAGCAACTACCATCTGTTTGTGTTTATGGATTGGCTTGAGAACATTCCTATTGGTGATACAACCACTGCATAATACCCTGGGTCCAGAATGTGAGCAACAGACGGATTGCTATCACCTTGGGACACCTCAACAATCTTAAGCTTTCCATCTGAAGGACATTGCCAATCATCAAAGCCAGCCAATAACTCAAGCCTTGCTGTATAATTGGAAGAAGCTGATGCTGATAGCAACCCACCACTATGATAGAAACGATAATGGTCCATATCACGACCTTCTGATCCATCTGAAGTAACAAATGTAGAGAATGTTCCACGTATAGTCATTCCAACACTAATAGGAGTAAATGCTGCACCAATACTAGTAATACAACCACCATTAGTAACATCCACATCATCAGTCTGACAAGGTTCAGGTTCAACAAACACCGGATCGTAATTGAATGTGGGAGAAGAAGTTGGATCCGTAGAGAGTAAATCATTTGTAGGTGCATTGGTAGGTGTAGTACCCGTGGGTACAGTTGTTGGATTGTTTGACGTAGTAGTTATATCTCCAGCAGTATTTATACTTGATATAATTGATTGAGACTTACACCAAAGGAAAATAACCGAGAGAATGAGGATGAAGAAGGAGAAGAGGGCGATACCAGCAATGTTGGAACCGCTTGTGGAATTCAACCGTTCCTTCCAAGTAGGCCTACTCTGTTCCATCCATCGTTTTTTACGATTCCCTGCATGCAATTTATCATTCTCATTTGATTCCTTAGCCATTTTCTGGTGTTATTATGTTGGTGGTGGTATAAAAGTGTGAGGTGAACCAATGTAAAAGGGTATACCATAAAAATGACGAATTAGTAGTTGTATAAATTAATATGACAAGATCAACATATACAATGGATATACATAATCAATACAACTTACCTTAGACATTGTGTACTGAATTTATAAAATATATAACACCCAATGACAATGATACTTATTGGCACTGCATGAAAGGTATAACAGAAAAAAATTAGTATGTTAGCACTTGAAATTATTTATACAACGTGATGCACTCCATACTTAATTGAATACACATTTGTATTGGATTGCATACATATATATTTATTAAAGACTTACCTAATTTGTGGGTTGGTAGGTTTACATGGACTGTGCACGAATTTCCAACATAACCTAATGATGAAAGCATAGAAAAAAAATGATGCAAAATAGTATGTAAAATGGAGGAATGGAATGGTCAGCACCCGGCCTTTGCTTTATTATTGCTTATAGGGTATACTCAAGAATTATATTACTCACCTTGGTAGCTGAACACAGGCAGCAAAGTTGATTTAATGGCCCTTGAGTATAGCAAAGTCAGTTGCTAGAAAAATCAAAAACCGTGTCTTTCTTGGTTGCTGCAGCCGAACCGAGGCCGTTGGATGGACGTGCGGGGGTAAGAACCTTTAGATATATGCTTTGGAAGTCCTCCGAGATGGTTGGATGTTTTGTTGATACAGTTGTTGGGCACCGCGACCATGCAGAAGTTGTAAAGCAAACTGGGTGAAATCTCATCGAGGATTTGATCTAGAAAATCCACATCGGTATCTTTTGGTATCCGTGCTAAATTTCACAAAGTAAGTAAGTAAGTAAGGATTGGGATTAGATAAAAGGAAAGCATTATTTGATTAAACATATTGGACTCACCATTAGACATATCTAATATCTATGAACATTTAAAGGCTCTGTGGTAGTTCCCTAATGGGAAACATTCTCGTCTGACACCACGGCATATGCATAGTGTACTACTCTATACTTCTCATTTATCATACAACCAAAACACATTGCCGCTGTTGTGCAGTTTGTTGGTCCATGAACTAACACTTCCACATTATTGACACAGTTTTTACATTGTTTTGTATAATTACCACATAATTATCAAATGATTACCAACACTACTTTATTTATTATAGACTTGGTAATTGATAAATCTGTTTATTTGGTTCGGTGTCATACCTTCATACCCGTTGTCAATAAACAATCAACCCATTACTACTTATATCAATAAGCCAATATCACTTTTCTTTTTTTAATCCCACCATTAATTAGCGAATATCACTTTATTTATAATTTGATCACAGAATTCGTCAATACTCTCACTATCGACTACTGCCCTGTATCTATGCACTTTGTATATGAGATGGAGACATGCAACCAAGTATGGTCACAGAAACCTTGACATTGGTATGGATATGCATAAGATCAACGGCGGGTGTGTGTATTGTATCAATTGGGTAAAGCATACACATATCTGTACATATCTATTGCAACGAACAATTTAGTTGAGTTGTGTTCTATTGATTATTAATCGCTACCGCGGGTGCCTCTCGGCGAGCTCTGCGAGGCTGTCTTGCAGACAGCTTATACCTAATAATCACATTGTGTGATTATCTGCGTTATTTAATATTATACTAGAGCCGCTGTTACCATTTACCAAACACACGAGCACGGTCGGTGCATGATGAGGAAGAGGATACGGTATCTTTCCACCTCAACTCCTGATCGCCCGCCTTACGATACCTGTCACTCTAGGGGGGGGCATCCACAGTTCTTTACGATATGGTAGCTACAAAAAAGAAGTTTCTACCTATCTGGCCGCCTTCCCCTGAACTCCGATAATAACACTATCTCTACAGTCGAATTTATATTTATAACTTGGTCCTCCACACTTGTACTAGCACAATCCTCTCCGGTACATGTATTTTCAATAATCACTTCATATTCAATATCAGCTGATGTAGTAAGCAACCTTTCATCTGAATATCGTAACGATCTACGAACGGCATCTCCTCCAATGGATAATATCCGAACCTCCTGCAGATCACCCCCCAATTTATCTAACAGCATACCAAATATCATCTCCTCAAGCTCCCCTACAAGTGCCGATTTCTCATCAGCATTCGTCGGTATATCAATATCCCCTAACGTTAAAGTACTTGTGACAACAGTAGTAATAGTTGTCAACTCATACTCTATGATACCGTCACAACCTAATTGTGGAGTATCTAAATGTTCACATAAACATGCCATACTAGTTTGCCCGCCATAGGCTTTAGCACAACACTCCTCTCCCGTTGGATAATTCGGTCGATCATTTATATTGTTATATGGTAATGGTAACTGATTGGAACAACCAGAAGTTGACCACGGCATTTCATACATGGGGTACCAAAAGTCAACAGTATGATCTGAATTAGTTGGTGATGTTGTAGGTCGTATATCAATGGGAAGCATACTTATACATTTATTCGAAGTTTGGCCAGCATAAGCTTGTTTACAACATGAGAGCATATCACTATATGTTGGCCGCTGTTGTATAAAAAGAAGATAGGGATATGAGATTTGCATATCATAATGATGAAGCACAGCATAAGCACAATTTATGATAAACTTACACCACTTGGTAGCGGACGTGTGTTTATACAGTGGCCATCATTCCAATTTACATTGTAGTTGGGGTAGTATACATCCAATCCGCCTGAGGAAGAGGATGACAAAATGTCAGCACATATATAAAAATAAATGCTCACATCATAATATGCACAGTTTCCATAAGATACTTACCAACATCCGTAGGACTAATAGTAGGGGGATTGGGCAATTGAGATAAGCAATATCCGCTAGTTTGTCCATTATATGCAGTATTACAACAATCTACTTCTGAATCATAACCTGGTGAGTTGCAATCGATTGTAAAATGACAATATCCCTTACTCCATCCTGCCGAATAGATGGGGTGCCATGCCTCTGATGGTGGAGAATCGTTATTATTTACCCAACAATTTGTTCCAGGATATAAATATGATTCGAGTGATCTTTGATCATCGGTTGCAGTGACTCCGAAGAGTATGTAGTAGTGGATTATGATGAAGATGATAATATTATTCAATGCATTCATAATTTGTATTGTATTGCAATTTTGATAACTATACCTTGCAAATTGCAATCGTCAACTAATATGTCTACTTCTTCTTATCATCTATACATCTATACATATAGTATTCTCTTCCTACAAGGTACCAAATAGGAGGTGAAGAAGGCCTTGTGGGGTGTAGTGATGAGATGTGTGGGCAAGTTTATTTTACTTTTTTCAGGGGCTTACCTAATTTTGTGATGTGACTCGGACAAGGTACATCAAACATGAGTTGCCTAGATTGGGGGGTGAATGGTGGCCCAAATCAAGACGGCGGACGACGACTGTGATCAGGGGGCTACCGCAAAAGATATTAATACATGACAACTTAGAAATACAGCCTTTGCTTATTGTTAACAAAGTGTACTACAGTCACTCTCTCTGTTGTTTCTCACTCGACTTTCAACTGCCTTTTGAGTCAGATATTGTGCTAGCAAGCTAGGAAAGTTTGGTACCTCCTTATACCCTGGGAAATAATTAACATCAACAACAAGAATTTCCTTGCCATCAATACTATCTGGAGTAGTATCATTATTGCTTCTTGATTTGATACTGTTGTGCTTTACCAAAACATCAAAGCCAAACAGTTCCAAACCGAACGCATCTCGCAATGCTTTTGTTACTGGCTCTATCTCCTCCTTGGTGACAAACTTTGCTAGATCAGAATCACATCTTTCATCTAGTCTCGGTGGGCTCCCATTGTTGTCTTCAGAGGTCATACTTTCTAGCATGGCTGAACTATCAAGTCGTTCCCTTTTCCTTTGTGGAAGCAAGTGCTGTGTATAATCACGACAAGAAGATTCTCCTTCTTGCCCTATACCAAAGTCTGATAATTTTGGATAAGGTCTTTGTGAATTGAACTCTACATAGCATCTACTTCCAGCCGGTCGTTCAAACTCTACATAACTTTCAGTCCGCGGTCTCTTTTGGAGTAGTGGAGACTGTGTCGCCGTTGACGTCGATGAGTTGCATAGACCTTCTCGACTTTGTTCAAATACTTCTCTCCCTGGTAAATTTGGTAAACTCTCTCTAGAATATACCCAAACGGAATCACCCAATACATAAACCTTGAATAATTTCTGACCATGGTTGGCGAACTCTTGTAATAAACATGGAGTCTTCAGACGTTGCAATCCATCTCGTGCTAATACGATACCCATGTGATGACTTGACTTGGTACCCGCTGCTGTCAACGGTTTTGCAATCAGCGGATACTCAAACCCAGAACTGTCAATTTCATCAGCAAGAGAAGTGAATGTTTGTTGCTCGTTCTCATCAGTATCATTCACAACACGGAATCTCGGAGTACGAACAGGCAAACCGCCTTTCGTGGTAACACCTGCCAAACATTTCGACAATACCGTGGCCATGTCTGCACGTGACATGACCGCCAATATATTGTTAGGCGAATCAACTAACACACACGAGGGATGTACTGTATGTTTGTACTCTTGTAATCGTTGTATACGAGTTGAGGCACGGAGTTGATGACGTGACATACTCTGTTGAGGGAGGTTGATTAGTCTTGTTTCATCCCGTGCATGATCGACCTCACCTCCATTGCTTTTATCATCAGCACAAAGCTTACAATCCCTCTCCCCGATTTCTTCAATCCCTTGACATTCGCTATTGCGTAACATCTTCGATAAACACAATATATCCTCGGTCAATTTATGCAGTATCACATCAAATTTACCCCCATGCTGTTCTGATAGTGGTGTGTCTAGATCAATGGGAACGAATGATACACGTATTGGATGATGCCGAGTTAAGGATGAACCTTTTGGTTGCTGTTTATGACCATTGCAAAATGTTGTTGTAGAAACAGACGATCCTCCATCCGTAACCAACGGTGTCTCGTTAGGCTCTCCAGGACTTGTAGGACCCAAAGACGTTTTGTTTGGCAATACAGAGGCGCCTACTTCTCCAAGTTTATCCCCAACACTGTGATCAACTGTAGACGACGAAGAGGATGAAGTTCGTACTAAATGGATATGACCTCGTGAATCGGGCAGAAATGTTAATTGTATCCCATTAATATTTCCTCCACCATTATTATTCTGCAACAAACTTCCCTTCTGACTACTACTTTTCATTGTATATGTACTACTTAAACTACGTTCACTTTGTGTATCCTCCGCTTCATATTCATTATCTGCAAAGTATTTTGTTTTACAACTTCCCGCTGCTGAGGGAGTTATATTCGATGTACTAATCACCGTATGATGAGTTGTCATGGTCGTCATTGAGGATGTTTCATAATCTATTTCGTCAGATTGATGATTGGCGAAGGTAGTATCAGAGCATTCAAATGTACTAAATGCTTTAGAGGCCTCAGCCATAATTAATCCCATTGTTTCCATTTTCTTTGGACCGAAACAATATCCTACAATAATGTTGTCTAAAAAGAATGATTGTGCGGTCTTTATATCATTGTTGTTGTTTGATTGTATTATATTATCTGTTGGGGTAGTAGGTGTGCCATTCATAGTGTCATTTATTTCATCAGAATTTATTGTGTTGTTAATATCTTCATTGTTATTGCTGCTGCATAGACTTTCATCTTGCGGCATAGCATCTTGCGGCATAGCGCTGCATTGAAATTGGTTGTTATAATCAATAGATTGATCCATGTTTTATACGTGAGTTGAGAGCCCCTTTATTTGCGTATAAGTAGAATGAGGTAAACCTGAGGGTCACCGACAGCTCATATCTTTTTGTGATATAGAGTTCTTTTTCTGTTGCAAAGAGTACTTAGATACTAATACTATGCCAATTTGCAATTGCAAAGCAATGATGTGTGATGAGTGGACAAGCCTTCTCGTGTGTTATCTCGTATCCTTTGATGCAGATTTTGAGTACAGACTTCTAAGCAGTACAAAATACTGATATGATTACGTTTATTGTTTTGTATACTTGTTCTCTCCTAGCCACTACCTACTATCTCCGCCGTCCATTCATTCATATCATATCACAACTTATGGCATATTTTGAAAGGGGGAGGATACCAAATAAAGGATACCTACTTATGGCAACTCCATAAAAGATATTGCATCGACTTTTTACTCATTGACTCTACTCAACACTGAACTCTCCCCACTACTATTAAATCATCTATACAAGTATATACGCTGACATATAGCTCGTGTTTCGGCGTTTTCCCAATTCAATATTATTAATCATGAAACTTGCATTTTTGGTAATCTCCATCCTTTCAACTTCTGTGTTGGGCTTCCTTCCATCGTCGTTACCAGTTGCATCTACTAGTCGCCAGCACAATAATAATGTAAATCAAGAAAGATCAATATCAACTACTTTCCTTGCAGCTAGTGACAGCAGCGACAATGAATCATCAAGCTTTGTTGGAAATGCAATCACTATTGCATCATCTCTCAAATCTTTATCCGGCCAAACAATCGTCGTCAAGTATGGTGGTAATGCCATGACATCTCCCGAACTTGCTACATTATTCTGTCAAGATATTGCAACACTACAACGTCTTGGATTGCGTGTAGTGGTAGTACATGGTGGAGGGCCAATGATTAATTCAATGCTCGAAAAAGTCGGCGTCGAATCAACTTGGGAAGGAGGTATGAGAGTATCAACACCCGAAGTTGTAGATGTAGCCGCCATGGTATTATGTGGAACAGTTAATAAAAACATATCAGGTGGGATAGTATTGGCGGGGGGACGTGCACTAGGATTAAGTGGTCGTGATGATGCATTGTTACAATGTGAAAAGTTAATGGGGGGAGATAATAAGGATATAGATATTGGTAATGTTGGTCAAGTTGTTACGGTCAATACTGACTTAATCAATGAATTATTGGATAATGGAATAACACCTGTAATTGCACCAATTGGTATGGGATGCAGAGGTGCAGATGATGAGAGTACTATATACAATATCAATGCTGATGTTGCGGCTGGGAGAATCGCAGGAGAGTTACGAGCCGCTCGTGTATTATTCTTAACAGATATTGCAGGCGTACTAGACAAGGATATGAAACTTTTAGACAAGCTAAGTTGTGATGATATAGATGGATTGATCAAAGATGAAACGATTACTGGAGGTATGATCCCAAAGGTAACATATGCTACCGATGCAGTTAAGCTGGGCGTATCAGGAGCTTTCATCACGGATGGTCGTGTACCTCATGCACTATTAAATGAGATTTTGGCTGGAGGAGAAGAAGGTATGGGCAGTGGAGGAGGTGGTACAGTTGTTACTTTGTAACAAATAACCTCAAATTAGAAGTAAGTATAAGTTGACAGATAGGATATATCTTGAGACTGTTCATGAGTCATCTAAAGAAATGTTATCGGAGAAAGTCATATAATAAAGTGGTAATCTTAAATGGATATGTCAATAAGTTGAATATCATATCAAAGAGCAGAGGTAGGATACAAAAAAATAAGATCAACACAATCTGTTAAGGTAGATACGTAGACTGCACAAAACTAACACGAACCCCCCTAGATACAAACGGCCATGTCGCTTTTTACCAAAAAATTCTGACTTTCGCGCCGTCAGGCGCTTTCTAGAAAGTTTTACGAGCGCGTAGCGCGAGGAATCGAACTCGTGGACCAACTTTCTAGAAAGACATGTATACCGAAACGCCTAGGGAATCTGGGAGTCTTGTCATCCATTACAACTACTCATTACAACATCTCGTTAACAAAGGCACGAGATTGGTATATAAGTTATGTATGAAATATTGAGTTTCGTGTACTCGGGGTATTGTTTCTAAATCAGTTTTTCGTGATCTTTTCAATAGAAGTGGTGCCGTGGTCTAAAAATCATTAGTTATTGATATACAATAGTATTAGTACGGCCATCAAAATCAAAAGTTGCGGTAGCAGTACAACCTTCTTATTGCTAGTGGTATTGATACAAACATCCATTACTAATATAAATATACAACAATTATGTCATCGGGTATTGATAAATCACGCCTTTCGAAAGATGTTGGTAGGGCTCCTTCCACCGCAAAGCAAGATGATCCAGCAATTGACCTATTCGAATATTTCTTAACAGAAATACTATCATTACCATCCCTTAGTGAAATTAATAGTTCGGAGCTTGATGAGGATATGGAGAATATTATGACCGGGTATTCAGTGTACCTACAAAATACAAACATTCCAGTTAACCATAGAGCATATCTAAATGATACAACAAAGTTACCCACATCATTCCTGAAATTCACAACACTAAAAGAATACCTCAGCAAAGCAATTAATTTAATGACTAAGACCTTCCCTGATAATGAGTTTTTAAAAGATAAAGAAGCCGTTGGTGATATTTCAGGTAAAAAGTTTGCGAAGGCATGTAAGAGGAAGCAGCAAGAAAAAGATGATTCATTTGGACATGAGTCTAAGATTGGTCTATATCGTGTAGCAAGGCATGGCAACCGTGGAAGATTTGTACCACATTGGACGTCTCTAGTGAATGTTGAAGATATTTGTTCTAACATGGTAAGTAAAACCATGAGGGGAGACACAATTAATAAACTTACAGACAAGAGACTTGCTATTGTTACCACACAACAATGTGTTGGAAGGGGAGGTGAAACGGGATTAATGGATGTGAAAAATTTTCAGTACGACCAGTCACTGGATGTATTTGATCCAAAGTGGGTTGAACGGAAGACACTTCACTCTTATTCTTGCCCCATAGTCCCTAATAAGGAAGGTTGGGCATCTGATTGGTATCATGCCTTTGGTTGTTATGCAGCATGTGGTGGGGGATTATATCGTCATAAGGACGACAAATCTACCAAGCTCTTCCCTCACCTGGCAAGTATGGCTGGTAGTGGTGTGTCACGTCACATAACAGAGGTACTTAGGAAGTACCATCATCGTATAACAACCTACAGCAGGTGAATAAGGAACAAAGTTTGGAGATACGCCGTTTGACTACGATCGTCGAGGCAGAGAGAGAAGATCGTAATAAGCTCTACCAACAGAACCAAGTGCTCATAAGAAATCAACAGATGACGATGAAAACTCAAGAGACAATGTTCAAACAGATGCAAAAGTTATTAGCGTGGCAACGAGTACCACAGACGCCTACTCCATCATCAGATACATCCACCCCCCGTGGTAAGAGACCTCATGACAAGTCCCCGTCAGAGGCTGGAGCTACATCCGCCCCCGCCCCCAATAGTAAGAGACGTCGTGACAAGTCCCCAGCGAGAGATGCTAATGCGCAAGTACCAGCACTGGCTCCTATGGAACCTGCAACGGCGGGAGTTGCGGCAGCGGCGGTGGGGTTAGCAGGAAACTTCAATGATGTTGATACCGGCGATACACACGGGGGAACTAACATTGAGGACATTATTATATCTGCTCATCCATTCAGGGGAGGAGTTGTATCCTTATCCACTGTTGTAAAGCCAGGACGATTCAGTGATAATGCAAAGTTCTATCATTGTGCAGATCTGATTGATGTTGTGATTACCGATGAACAGAAAGCGGCATTACTAAAAGAATCGGCAACCAAAAAAGATGTTATGGATCTAGCCAATGATATTTCCAAAGCTTGTATGAAACAACTTAATGTGTGGGATCTAAAGCTGAAAGCAAGGCCAGGATACACTGGTGTTGGGGCGCGAGTTCAAAAGATTAAGGCATGGAATCCAGATCTCGATGTGAACAAATTAGTACCAGATAAATCGGACGAGACACAACTATCACAGGCTGCAAAGGACTTAAAGGCAGCCGCCTCTCAGCCGGGGCAGCAAACATTGAGTTTTCAGAAGAAGTAGGAGAAGTAAGAAGAGTCGATATGAGAGTTGTGTGTGTATGTGTATGTACCCCTTCTCTCCTCTATCGTATAAAGTAGTATGTGTATACCTGTCTATACCTTCTGTACTGTATCTTCAAGTAGTTATTATTCATATACATTACTAAGACATATACTATTAGCAGTACATACATATGTGTTAGCAACACATATACTTTAGTTGGACAGTTTTAGTTGGGAAGCATGGACTCCCAATTATCAGCTCGCTCATAAGACTAAACTTCTCAAACAGTTTTCTAATAACTTTCTAGAGCGGTATCTTCCTAACTTTCTAGAAACTATCATCTACTAGCTACTGTTTAAACAAAGGCAATATCCTAACAAATACGATAGACAAAATGGTGAGTGATATACAGAAGTGTATTCTTTGGATTTAATCCTTCAAGTTTTATATTGACCAGTTTTCATTGCAAAACAAAATGCTCACATCTTATGCTCATCATAATACCCCTCCATTATTATGTGTACCTCTCTCTTATCATTACAAACAGGGAGCAGTTCACGGAGTCTACCTCAAGTATGTCGGCCTTAGTGCTGTATCATTTTGTGGATATCAGTATGCTATGGGCAACATCGGTCATCTGGGTAAGAAGAATTAAACAATATACTTTTTTTTGGAACGATGCAGGATGCACCACTAACATAATATTTTACCTCCACTTTTTGGACATTGTACTTACTTATGTTAATGTTGGAATTGGAATGATGTTTTGATATGACTGTCATCGTTATATATCGATGATTATTGTTGGAACTCTCCCACAATAGATCCTCTACCACTTCTTGCATCGGATACATTGTTGGCAACAAGTAGTGGCGAGTCAAGTATAATGCCTTTATTACGTCTTGGTACAGCAACGGTATTAAGCTACTCGACACTACTAAATGGTACAATTGCTATACTTTTCAAACTACGAAAGGGTATGTCTCTTATTGGCAAAGATAGAAACGAAGGTACAATACCCAAATGGAGTTACTTGCTGTTCTTCCCATTTCACTTTCCAACGTATGCATACACCTACATCCATACAAAGTTTGGCAAGATGAAACCACATGCAAAAGATTCAGAATCAAAGTCTGATATTAAAGTTGCAAAGAAGATTACAGTTCCAGTAGCAACAGAGGTGCAGCCTGGTATGTGGGTTGGCGGATGCTACTCAAATCAACTGAACAAAAAGTGGGCAGGAGTTATTGATGCTACTGTGGAATTTCCAGAAAGATGTGATACAATGAAGTACTTATGTCTTCCAACATGGGATGGAGTTCCTTGTTCGCCTGCAGACTTGGAGAAGGCTGCAAACTTCTGTATTGATTCTATTGAGGAGTGGAATAAGAAGAGAGAGCAGGGTGAAGTTGAAGGAGATGCACATATATTGGTTCATTGTGCTCATGGCCGTGGCCGCAGTACTACAATCATGTGTGCCGCATTGGTGAAGATGGGCATGTTTGCAAACTATGAAGAGGCTTTGATGAAGGGTATCAAACCGGCTAGACCATGTTGTAAATTGAACACAATGATGAAAGCTAACTTGACTGAATGGCAGAATATCTACATTGATGGGAAGAAGGGTATCTAAGAGATGAGGGTCAGACAACGAAGTTGTGTATATGTTTGTTCAGAGTGGAAAGTTTTCAATATGTTTCTCAACAAGTTGTATCGTTTAGTGGAGTAACGAGTGACTGTGAATTGACCTGTCTAGTGTCTTCATCTGTTGCTGTTATGTAATGTATAGATACGAAATGTAAGGCACCACCATATTAAGAACACACTAGGTATTGCATACATCATCTACAGTGTATGCTCTAACGATATCAAAGTGACTGGAGATAGCCCCTGGTGAGTAGAGGATACCCTTTCTATTTTCAGAATAGAGTTTCTCGTGAAAACTGCCATGCGTGAGCGAAACTATTTGCCGCCGTTGAGTGAGTTGCAACTATCCACACAATATTGTACAAAGGAGGTAAGCGTGGTTGTATTATATACGGTGGTTTGCATGGTAGTAATATTGTGGTGGTGTACAGTGTGTCTTTTATTATTTGGTATAACTAATATTTGAATCTATCTTTTCAACAATTTTTAGTAAGAAGTGCACCAACACATAATTGCAATATATTATAATAGAGCACAATGGCAGCAGAACATGCAGATGAACGTTTCATTCCACCCCGTCAAAAGATGGATCAACTGTCGGTGGTAAAGGATTATTCTGCCATTCCTCGGTTAGAGTATCGGTAAGTATATGTCTGTATATGTTTTCATAAAGATTCATATATATTTTCTTACCTCTACGAAATGTTTTTGTTTATATGCTGTGTTAATTCTATACAATAATATGCGCTGATTATTCAACCCTACATTAAATTAACAATAAAAGTACAATTGCTGGAGTTAATGGTCCGCTAGTTTTACTGGATAATGTTAAATTACCAAAGTATGCCGAAATTGTAAATTTAACCCTTGGAGATGGTACCACACGATCTGGTCAAGTTCTTGAGGTGGCAGGATCCCGTGCTGTTGTTCAGGTGTTTGAGGGAACATCTGATATTGATAATCGTAAAACACGATGTGAATTCACCGGTGACGTATTAAAAATGGGTGTTTCAGAGGAGATGCTTGGTCGATCCTTTAACGGATCAGGAAAAGTTATTGATTCTAGTCCTAAGGTATTACCCGAGGCATATTTAGATATTAATGGACAGCCCATCAACCCTTCATCACGTGATTATCCCAAGGCTATGATCCAAACGGGTATTTCAGCAATTGATGTTATGAACTCAGTAGCACGTGGACAGAAAATCCCAATTTTTAGTGCTGCCGGTTTACCACATAATGAGGTGGCTGCTCAAATTGCACGTCAGGCATCATTGGTCAAACTAAAGGATACAACAGATTCGCACGAGGAGAACTTTGCCATTGTTTTTGGAGCCATGGGTGTGAATATGGAAACTGCACGATTCTTCCGTAGTGACTTCGAGGAAAGTGGTGCCATGCAACGTACCGCATTATTCTTAAACTTGGCAAATGATCCAACGATTGAACGTATTATTACTCCCCGATTGGCATTAACTACTGCTGAGTACTTGGCTTATGAACGTGATTTGCATGTATTGGTAATTTTAACTGATATGAGTTCATACGCTGATGCATTACGTGAGGTGTCTGCGGCTCGTGAGGAGGTTCCAGGTCGTCGTGGTTACCCAGGTTATATGTATACCGATTTGTCTACAATTTATGAGAGAGCTGGACGTGTCGTTGGAAGAAACGGATCTATTACCCAGTTGCCCATCTTGACGATGCCTAACGATGATATTACCCACCCTATTCCTGGTAAGTGCAATGTTTTGGAGGTTGCAACTTGAGGCTTATTGTTTGTATCTTGTCTCTAACCAATTTGGGAAATCATGATTCCATTCCTATTCCTTTGCTTATTTACAGACTTGACTGGATACATTACAGAGGGACAAATCTACCTAGACCGTCAACTTCACACCAAGGGTATCTTCCCACCGATCAACGTACTTCCATCCCTCTCCCGTTTGATGAAATCTGCTATTGGTGAGGGCATGACTCGTAACGATCACGGATCTGTTTCCAACCAGCTTTACGCATCATATGCTATGGGTAAGGATGTCTTGGCAATGAAGGCTGTTGTTGGAGAAGAGGCCTTATCGATGGAGGATCACTTGTACCTCTCATTCCTTGAACGGTTCGAGTCCAAGTTTGTGTCTCAGGGACCATACCAGGCACGTACTATCTTCGAGTCATTAGACTTGGCCTGGTCGATCTTACGAGCATTCCCCAAGGAGTTGCTAAAGAAGATTCCAAAGAAGACTTTGGATCAGTACTACGCAAGAAGATCTGCTGCCAAGGAGGATATGAACAAGGCCGATGGATCACGTTAATTTATATATGGCTATTTAGCAGCCACGTTGTTTTAAGATAGAGAGGGTTGGAGGTGGCCAAGGCTAATAACTACTTGGGGCCTATATGTATGTTTTAAAGAGCTCGAAAGAGAGCCTAGCACGGTGTTAAATTCTTAATATAAATATAGAGAAAAAGAGTTTGATCGCAACGTCATCTGCACACTGTTTTATAACAAGCTAAGCACACAAAATGTAGTTACTGTAAGCTTTAACCATTGAGCAGCATTTAGACTCACCCAAATCAAGGAAATATATAGGAATCCCTTGCTGGTCGAGATGAAGAGCTACCATCAGTCAATGAGAGAGACTAACAATTTAGCAAACAAACACAACATACACTTCAAGTTTCGCTGTTTCTTCTTTTTATATAATTTAACCATAGAAGTACAACTATTGGAGCAAGAGAGTCATTCTAATAATGATATCTTCTTGCTTGTTATTACAACAAGGGTAGTAAGTTGCATGGCCCGTATGTTCATTTGTATTTGTGTTTGATTGGTAGCCACAAATAAGATGTGGCAAATGTATATAGCTTGAATACTCTTTCTCTATTGCAAGCATTAACAAGAGAGATACAAGTATCCACTTCTTTCATCTCTTCAGAAGTAGGGGAAAGATTTGTCGAAAAGAACACTCTGTGTGACAACACCTGAGAATGCCAACATAGCGGCTCTGCAGTGTGTAATTTCCTTAAGCTTCATTTGCTCAATCTGTGCCTCACTCTTACCATCTAAAAACTTCTTTCCTAATCCAAAGTCTCCTGGAGCACGTCCTGATCCCTGAAGCATTTGTGAAACACCAATCCATCCTGCCATCTCAGCGAATGCAATCCAAACAAAGATATTACCAAGTGCACCATACTCTACGGCGGCATCATGTGCAGTTGCCGATGTGGCACCTGACATAGCCTCGGGATATCCAGGTATACGCATACCAAGATCAACGGCTACATATCCAAGCCAAGCCAGTTGACACATACGTCCATGCTTCAATTCTGCCTCACGTAAGTAATCGACGGGGAAGTAGTTTGAGAAACCCACGGGATCAAATCCAACATTACCAACATATCCCTCACAGTTAGCTGGTGCGGGAAGGAATGGTAGAGATGCAGACTTCTCAGCAGAGATGCTGGTAGAAGCACGTCCTTTAATTTTGTTGCATTTTTGTTGCAATGAAGTTGTGTTGCAATTATTTCATTAGAAATGCTAAAAATACAAAACCAAACCACTCAAATGAAAAGGAATAATCTTACCAGTAGAAGACGGGGCAAATGATGCGGCTGAGCCGATAATAGAAGCGATAATAGCGGCCTTCATGGTGATATTGTTTAGGTGATACGAGAGAGCTAGCTAGTAAGGATACCGCAACACATATGCAATCTTTGCATTTTTCAACCTCAACATGGATACCACTTCACTAACTCCTCGATATATAGTAGGTAATAATACGATGAAATCCGCTGCTATTGTCGCTACAATTATCGGCTCTGCAGGGGCCTTTGCCCCTTCATTCAACGGAGGTACGTCTGTTAAAACACAGCTTGATAAGTATTGGAGATTGAACTTTGAATTGGGTATCCTTTAAAAAATTTGTTCGTCATGATGCAAACAATCCAGCTTTTGAGGATGGGATACGTAGGAGATATATCAGTCTTTGCCGGTAATTTGAAATTGAGGAATATGCTTTAGGTTTGGTGTACTGGCGCTCATGAAAGGGATACAATTCATCGAGATGATAAGGATTGTTTTTGGTATACTTCTTATGTTTATGTTATATTGTTGATGATATCCTATTATTGATGGGACGTTACTTATTGATGGGATATCTCGTGCTTTATTTGTCTACTATCAGTGTATATGATTGCTATATATTTATTATCTAACAATATATTCCATTCTTTTAGCCAAAAGCTCTGCTTTGAGTGCCAAGTCAAGAGCTCTTCCATTCCTTGAATCTCCACCAAACTGTGAGGGATATGTTGGTAATGCTGGTTTCGATCCATTCCGTTTCTCAGACTTTGCTCCCGTTGACTTCCTTCGTGAAGCAGAGCTCAAGCATGGTCGTATTGCAATGATGGCATGGGTTGGATTTGTCTCAGTTGATATGGGTCTACGAGTACTTCCTGTCCCAGAAGCCCTTGAGGGTGTAACTGCCGCCACTGCACATGATGCTTCTGTAGAACAGGGTGGTCTTTCACAGATGTTTCTTTGGTTTGGTTTGTTAGAGATTATTGATGGTATTGCTATTCAACAGATGTTAGAGGGATCAGGACGTGAGCCTGGTGACTTTGGTCTTGATGGTGGTTTACTTGTTGGCAAGTCTGATGCATACATTGCGGATATGAAAGAGAAGGAAATTACACATTGCAGACTAGCTATGCTTGCCGTTTCTGGTGTTTTGACACAAGCAGTACTCACACAGGGACCCTTTCCATATGTATGAGCTACTTAATCATGAACATTATTATTTCTCAAGTGGAGATCATAGAATCTCTACCACAACATGTTATATATTAGGGGGTCTGGGGTTTAGGTATTAAAGATGAGACAATCAATCCAGCTTTTATTTCGGGCGCTCATCTAAGAAGGCCTTGGATTGTCACTTGGCTTAGGCAACGCTATGTATTTGTCAAGCTATTCACATTAGAGCAGATTGCATAACTATAACAAAGTAATTTGCTCGACAAAAGTATTGAGTGTGTGCTGCTAATTCATAACATACGACTAGAAGATATAAGAGTCATAGAAGTTCTAATCGCTTAGCTTTCAATGCAACATACCCAGCATTTATCGATTAGATCTTCGAACTGGAACCACGCTGGGTTTACTTCTCTTTCTCGAGCTCGATGTACGTATCGACTCTTCTTCATTCTCTTTTGATCCACTGCCACTCTTTTTCTTCTTCTTTGAAGACGGTTTAGTCTCTTCTTCCACTGTATCCTTCTTCAACTTAGCAGCACTCTGCTCCTTTTGCTTTGCTTCTCTTTCCATAACAGCTTTAACCAGTTGGCGCATTTGATCCTTATGAAATGTTTCTTGTTCTTCATTTTTCTGTTGCAACTCTTGTAGCTTGGCTTCATACTCCCCCTTCAACTGCTCTTTAATCTTTTCTATCTCATCATTAGAAGGATCTTCTGAGGCGGTGGCCTCTTTGAGCGCTTTGCGTAATTGTCTGATCTTTTTCTTATACTTCTTTTCCATCTTTTCAGTCAACTGGTTTGTTAATGTTGCAGTTAACTCAGTTGTAAGTTCTTCTCTCAACTGCTCGGAATCTATCTTCTCATGATCAGCTTGTACTACTGAAGGTGAAGCTGCTTTTTCTTTCTCCAACTTTGAGATATGTTCCTCTAATGCTTTATACCTTGCTGACCAATCTTTGTCAATTGTATCTAATGCAGATTCAACAACTGATTGAATGGATGTATCAAGTTCCTCTACTATCTGATTGTTATCCCCTACTTCAAGATTTTTGATAAACATTGCTGAATACTTGGTTCGTATACCTTCCAACTCTGATCTCAGTAATTGTGCACGTTCGTTCCGTGATGATTCGTCAACCCCATCTACAGTTTCCTTTTGCTGTTTTGCAACATACTCTGCTGCTTCAAGCTTTAACTTTAACATATCAATTTGATCATCATATTGTTGTTTAGAATCTATCATCTGCTGTTCATATTCTTGTAGCTTATTCTCATTGTATTGTTCTTGAGTATTCTTCTCAGCTTGTAGATCTTTTAATTCTGCAGCTATTAAATTGAATCTTTCTTCTTGTTGTAGTTGTTTATCAGTTTCTGTTTTGAGTTGTTCTTGTAATTTATCAATCTCCAAATTCTGGTTTTCTATTTCAATATCTTTCTTACGAGAACTCATGGACAAAAGTGACTCTTTTCTTTGATCTTCACATCTCTTCCGCAGTGTATTGCATGTATTTTGTGAAACATATAGTTGACGTTGTGCTGATTCAAGTTCACTCTGTAAATGATTCAAGTATGCCTTTTTAGCTCGACGTGCAGAGGGTAGAAAAGGTACACGTGCTATTGGTGCATTGTTAGTAGTTGCGGCATTAGTTACTACTCCGCCGACGCTGAGAATAAAACATATAGTGCATGTAAGTATAATATAATTCATCATCTTATTACGTGCATAGGTAATTGAAATTGTATACCATGATGAGATATGAGTAATTTTGATGGCTAGTAATAAAAATTATGAGAGTGTAGGATGAGAGCGACTGACGAGCGTCAACACACCTAGACGACACATCTACACTCTGATTCGAATGCATGTATCGATAATGAGGTGTGGCTAGAGGGGTGTGGGTATACAGTAGGGATACAACTCAAATCAAGGTGGGAGTACCTACTTATTACTATTACTAACATTCACATCCTATGTATCTTTCTAATGTAGTGGTACTTTATGGTAGCAATTAAATACGAAGAATATATCTATATATGTATAATATCATAATGTTAATATATATTATGTATATGCATCGTGTGTAAATACATGTATGAAGATATATAGGTATGTGTAAAGTTTTCCCAACTAATGACAGAGAGATGAGAAGATACCATTGCAACTATATACATCTACCCTGTGTCCTGAAACTGTATATGTACATTGTATGTGTTCTTGATCATGTATATTGGATTGATATATGCGGCGAAGTCTACTCACTTTGCATTTGCATAGGATACGGGATATTTGTGTTTCTAAATGCGGTGTCATCCTTGTGTCACTTATTGTTCGTATCTTCAATTTGCACTGGTTTGGGCCAATAACATATCTAGTATATGCACCGAATATCTCGTAATCAACCGATGGGAGGAGGAGTCCTTTTAATGTATTATCATCATGTCCAACTTATACTAGATCTCCTATCTGGATAATGTAATACTACATAAACATATCACGACGTATATTTATTGCATACCATCTGCATCAGTTGCACTGTTTCATAATGATATGGCTTCTATCGTCAATGTGAAAGGGATGAATATTTTTTGAACTAACCGAGTAGGATGCTATTTCCCCCCATGACGTTGGTCGACTGTGAAGTAACTTAGGGTTAGGGTTAGGTTAGCAAATAATTAATACTCTATCTCGTCATCGCACCATTATTATTAGGGGAGAACTAGAACCATTTCCTGTAAAGGCAGGCTTGTGATGCTTTGGTTTTGCTTTTGCAATGGTAACACACCGGCCAAAAACTATTACATATCCGCCCCCATTGTGTTGTCTAAAACTAAGAGCCCCTCATCTAATAGGCCACTCTCTTATTATCATCTCACATAGCGCGCCCAAGCGCCATTTTGAAGAGAGGCGGCAAATTACAAAAGCCGATTCTTTCTTGATGTTTGAGCCGACAAAAAACCGCCTTGTGCGTGTCTACGTAGGAACTCAATAAAAGCTTTCGATTCATTGTGACATAACTTGAATTGTAGCGAAACAGACAGAAGCGATTTAAAACAATAACCAACAGCCTTACCCTCCAATACAACGCAATGTGATGGCAAACTGGCGCTCATAATTCAAAACAACAATATATCGTTGCAATAAACTGAACTATTATAATAACAACACAATCACAATGAGTCTATCATCCATCCAAGCCGCCGCCGAGCATACAAATGCCGCCATCGATACTACCATTGTTGCAAGTAAATCATTGGAGGTAGCAACTGAAACCGATTCCCCAACAAATGTTATCCTAGCAGTCAACGAGAGTATATTTCGTGTAGGTGAACAACAACAGTTGTCGAGTACTACTACTAGTGGTGTCATGAACAACAGCATTCGTCGTAGTGCGTGTTTCACTCCATCTCTCAGTACTGCGGCACTTTCGACTCTCTCCGACGATACTGATACAAGTGATGATACTATCAGTGATGATGGTAAACTACAGCATCAACTCCACCGTTATCTTCCTCGACAACGTCAACGGCAGCAAACATCACCACTGCAATCGATCTTCCGTCGTCCCGCGTGCGGTATCAAGCGTTCTTCTCCCGATGTCAGCGAAGAGGAGAATGATGATGACGATGATGATGAGTATTTATCGTTGCCTATGAAGAAACGGCCATCTCTGTGTAGTATCAAGAAGGCAAATCCCGTTGGTAGTGATGATGCAGGATTTGATGAACCCACTGACGAGCAGCAGCAGCAGTTTGATATCCCATCATCTCCTGGACAGCGTATTGAGGATACTCCTCTCTCAACCTCATCGTCTCCATACACCTCTTTGTTTGCTGCTAGTTCATCCGCCACATCTCCATATACCTCGTTGTTTGCTGAGGCGACAGCAGCATCGACCTCAAGAGAGCCATTGATTGAGATTGCACCCACTCATCATTATTTGGCTCATCCACTCTCTTGTCCTGAGAACAGCCCTCGCAAAATGAGTGCACATGATATGATCAAGAATTGAATAACACTACATAATATGTGTGCATGACATGGAAATCTTTAGTGTGTTTCCTTGTTTTGCACCTTATCATAAAAGAAAGAAAGAAGACAGTAAAATCTAGTATAATTATAAAAGTAAAGATAGAAGTAAAAGAGCTAGTGAGACTTTACTCCTTAGTATGATATTGTCAGTTCTTCTATCAACGGTATTCTTGTCGATCACCCTGTTCAGTGAGTGAGTATACAGCCTCCGTCTCGTCGATCACTGACATGGTGTACAATCTCTTATTATCAATGTATGTAATCAAGGTTTGCTACTCTCCATATGACGGGTTATGTTCACCTCCATTTGATAGTCAGTCATCACGGTTACTAGACACAGAAATGGATTCAAACTTCCATATACCTATAAGATGCATGACTTAACCCTCCGATGAATAATATTGACAAATGCACATTAATACATACACGCAAACTCTATTCTCTAGTTTTATTTCAAAATCCACACGCAAACCATCTATTTATCTCTATCAATCTATACCTCAAGGGTCACTCACGAAAACGAACTCTCCGACTCTTCCCACCATGCTCCTGATTCTCCAAATACCAATCTTCATTGTCATCACACATGTCAATGTAATTTTGATATTCTTGTAGTTTATTGTACGTTACTTGCTTCCCTGTTGCTGCTGCTTGAGGCACCGTAGGCACTCCTGTTGCCACTGATGTTCTTGCTTGAGAGGAAGTTCTTGACGAGGACTTGAACTTGTCTTGAGGTACCAAAGAGAGTGTAGTGTTCTTACTCTCTCTTGCTGAATACTTGGGTGACGAAGGAGAATGTAAGCGTCTTGTAGTAGTAGTACTTGACGACGAAGAAGAAGAATGTCGACTATTACTAGTCCATGAAGAAGAAGATGATGATGATTGAGATGACAATGCAACAGATGGGATAGAAGATGAGTCTTCATCATCAGTATGTACAGTTGAACATGCGGATGAAGACTCATCTTCTTCGCTTGAACTGTTTACAATGTATTGTTCAAAGTTATTTGTCTTCTTCTCTTGCTGCTGATTATAAGCATCCTGCTGCCGAGGAGCATACGGCGCAGCAGTTCTTGATGGTGGTAACGACGATTCAACCAATCGACCATAATGCCATTGTCCTTCATTACAAATCACACCCTGTCTATCACGTAAGCTACCCAATCCATGTGGGAGATTAGTACCTATATCAATCTGTCCTGTGTAGTATCCATTGTTGTATTGTAGACCACATACATATCCTTCATGTTGTTGTTGAGGAGGATGATGACTGTTGTTGTTTGACCTGTGAGACTGACCACTGTGAGAGGAGGTATAGCTTGCTGCAGAGGAAGAGGAGGAGGTGCTACGATGAGAGGATCCACCACCCTGACTGCTGCTGCTTCTACTTGATAATGATGATCGCGAACTGACTGATAATGACATTGTGCTACTATCACACGATGGAATTTCATGTGAGTAGTACTGTTTGGTATTACTGGTAGAAGGGCGATGGCGGTGGTGGCTACCACAAGAACGTGACGAGTGACCAAAGGAGGATGTTGATTCTATATTATTATTATTGGTACCCGAAGACTCACGATGCGTATGTCGATGAGGTTCACGGTTATAAGTTGATGGTGCAGACTTGATTGATACATCATCCGAACGTTGCTTCGAATGACGACTTCTACTACTTCTATGATGCTGCTGTTGTTGAGTAGTCCTTGTTGAACTGTTACTACGTTGTGCAGATGCATGAATTGAACTAGCATCCCAGCCGCCAGTAACAGAAGTTGATGAAGATACCACCTGACCAACTTGACCGCGACCGCAGTCATCATCTTGATGATTATCACCCTCAATACTCATTAATTCCATAGCACACATTGGACATATCGATGTAATAGTTTTATATCCACTACCAAAAGTTTTCTTCTGTTTAAGTTGGATTGAAGGATGACGGATACATTGTCCTTTGGTATTGGCTGTGGAGTATGGCAGTGTTGTTGTTGCAGCGGCGTCCATTTGCCAGCTGATACTCTCTCTATTATAGTAATCCTATATTGTGTTGATATATCCACGCTATTCCCCGAACAATGAAGGCAATAGGCTCAAGCTCACCTCTCACTGAAGTTGGCCTCGTGTACCATCGTAGTAAACCATTTTCCGAAAATCCCTAACTGTTTTCAGAAAGGTATCTTGAATTCCTACGTAGACTTAAAGAAAACTACACACTCTCTTGCGTTAAGCTCTCAACTGCAAGAAACTAGTTTCTACGAGGCCCTCGCACAAATTCATCATCCTCATCATGGCATTTCATCAGTAGTAGTAGTATCGTCACTCCCCAGCTTTTCAATAAGTGGTCCACCGGTGACATTTTTTAATGACGCGTTGTCAAGGTATTGATGGATCATCTACCAAAAAATGTCACCGGCAGACCACATCTACAGCAGCTTTTTGCCGGCGGCCATTTGCAAGAAAGGCCCCTCAACAACATCCCGCCGACTAGCATGCTATCAGGTGGTGTCTCCTATGCAATAACTACAGGTTCCAATAGTATGATATCACGCATACTTCTTCTATATATACATATCCATCGACGACGTGATTATGGAACACATCAAATAGTTGCAATGGCTCGCCTCCTCCGCCTCCCTACAATCAAATAAATTTCTTCTTCATACATCATCCTACTACTACTACCACACCCCACGCAATCAAATAGTGGTACACGAGCGACCTTTAATACAACTAACTTATTTAAGATGTAATGCGTCGTATATTGCAAAAGGTTTTGACCGGAGACCACGGCTACAACTGTTTGAGTGATGCTCCCAACTCAACAATAAAAAGAGACGATGTAATGATATACGTCCATGGTATTGTCGATACAAGCGTGGTACAACACAAGCACAAACGTACTCTATTGATTATAGTATCAACACATTGTATAAATTTGAACGATACAACAACAAAACATCGATTGGAGGTGGTCTATAATCAATATAGATGAGAGGTGGTGTGGTCGATCATGTACATTAAGTACTCTTTACTGGTCGAGGAATGCACGCCAAGGAAGAAGGTGGTGGACAAATCGGACTATAGATTACATTACTATCGTCTAGTTCAGGAGAGTCTTTGTTGCTATTAGTGAAACACGTGAAGGCGATGTTATCGTCTATTCTAGTGACGATAACTACATCAGCCCAAGTTATTGTTACCCATCAAATGTAGAGTAACACGTCCTATAGTGCTTATTGCAATACAATACACAGTCTACACATTTATATACTATTATATTATGCTTTTCTATTGTGTTTGTAGGTTTGTTATCGTGTTACCTCATACTTACAGAACAGAACATAGGAAGGTGCACATCATCAAATACACCATCGCGAGGATTCATCGTCATCGAACACCACCTAACACAACATATGCAGCCGAAACTACCACCCAATATCAAGGAGAGGCTGTTGGCCGTCGATCGGAGTGGTTGGGGGTGGTCTCATACAACATATATTCCTCCTATGCGTCGACGATAGTAGCAGTATGTAGTCGGCAGTCGGCTCAACGCTTGAATTTTTGCAATAAAAATAGTATCCAGACATAACCAGTATATTACCAATTTTGGGTATGAAGTCATCGAAATTGTTATCATGATGAGTTTGAACGGAGAACAAAATTGTGTAGAATTCTACATAGGAACTAATACAAGATACCGGTATTGATTGTTTAGTAAGTTTAGCCAGCCCTTCTTATCAAGCCCAGAACCGCTTAGTGTGACATGTATACCGGAAAAGTTTTCATGTTAGTAAACTCCTTTTTTGGGAAGAATGACTGATCATAAATGAGCTTTCTGCATTCTGCAGCTACGACATTATGAGTAGTTCAAACCATGAGATAAGATCTTGCTCATATCATGTGCTGTAATTGAAAGGTATCATAGTGTATGACATCGGTGTGAAATAGTTAAAGCATCTCTAGATTACTGAGTACTTGTTAATTACCAGCCGACTTATCCAACTTGATAACAGCCATGAAAGCCTCCTGAGGTACATTAACTTTACCCATTGCCTTCATCCTCTTCTTTCCCTTTGCCTGCTTCTCTGGAAGATGCGCGTTTAGCGGTTGACGAAGATGAAGAGAGAGATAGTAACTCAAGTTAGTGCATACGGCTTGCAAAGGCAATCTTCATGCTCAAATCACCAAGACTACATAGGAACACATGAATTCATAAGATGAAACAATACTAACGCGGACTTTCGTAGTAACTTCTTCTTTCTTGACAGATCACCACCATAACATTTTGCCAATACGTCTTTCCTCATTGGTGATATAGCCGCACTGGCAACAACTTTGGCTCCTATACATGCTTGAATGGGTACTTTGAACATCTGACGAGGTATCAATTCCTTAAGACTTGCAACCAATCGTCGTCCTACAGTTTGTGCAGCATCGACATGTACAATAGTTGCCAGTGGAGGGGCATCTTCATAATTAATCTTGACATCTAAACGTATCACATTTCCAGGTCGGTATTCAATGAGTTGATATTCCATTGATGCATAACCCTGTGTTCTACTCTTCAATTGATCGAAGAAGTCGGTGATAACCTCGGCTAAGGGTACTTCATAAATAATTGTTGATCTTGTAGGTGTTAGATATTTGATATCCTTTAGGATACCTCGTCGTTCTTGCCCAAGTTCAATAATCTGACCGTTATATTCAGAAGGTGTGAGTATTTCCATCTTGACGTAGGGCTCTAATACCTCCATATCACGTAAAATTTCAGGCATTTTCGATGGTGCATCGACAATCTCAGTTGTCATCTTATCACCCTCGCCCTTGGTTACCTTGTATACCACAGAAGGAGCTGTTTGTATCAAATCCAAATCATACTCACGCTCTAACCGTTCTCGAACTACATCCATGTGAAGCAAGCCCAAGAAGCCACAACGAAAACCAAAGCCCATTGCTCCACTCGTTTCTGGTTCATATGTAATGGCGGCATCGTTCAATCTCATCTTCCCTAAAGCATCTCGTAAGTTTTCATACTGATCTGCATCCACAGGGAAAACACCACAAAAGACCATTGGCACTGACTCACTATATCCAGGTAAGGGGGTGATGGGCGATTCTTCTTCGTCACCCTTACTATTTGGATCTAACTGCCTCGCCGCTTCTTTATATTCACTTGATAAGGTTATTGTATCTCCCACACGCGCATACAACACATCCTTGATACTACCACACATGTATCCTACCTCGCCGGCACGGAGACAATCCACTGGTACCTGATTGGGTTGCATAATCCCAACCTCAGTTACATCATGCTCAGCTTTCGATGCCAGGAAACGGACTTTATCACCCTTCTTCACGGCACCATCAACAACACGGAAAAATACAATAACACCACGATAACTATCAAATAATGAATCAAAGATGAGTGCTCGAAATGGTCCTCCAGTCGACGGTTGTGGAGGAGGGACATACTTAACAATAGATTCCAATATATCATCAATACCAATCCCACTCTTTGCCGATGCTCTAACGATATTCTCACAATCTAACCCAATCGTATCCTCAATCTCTTCAGTAACTCGGTCAGGATCAGCGGCCGGTAAATCAATCTTATTCAATATCGGTATAACTTCCAAATCATTCTCAATGGCCAGATAAACATTGGCAAGTGTCTGCGCCTCTATACCCTGTGATGCATCCACAACCAACAATGCACCCTCACACGCTGCTAAACTTCGACTAACCTCATAACTAAAATCAACATGTCCAGGTGTATCAATTAAATTTAATAAATACATTTCACCATCTTCCTTACTTTTATATAATACTCGCGCGGCCTGTAACTTGATGGTTATACCACGTTCACGTTCTAAATCCATATTATCTAATAATTGATTTTGCATATCACGATTGGCCACTGTTTGTGTTGATTCTAATAAACGGTCTGCTAATGTTGATTTGCCATGATCTATATGAGCAATGATTGAAAAGTTACGTATTTTTGATGACTGGAAGCCATCGGGACCGAGTGCTGCGTCTTGATTTGATACGAATTCTGCTTTAGCTTTTGTTGAGTATAGTTTGCTATTATTATACCTCCTCCTACTGATGATACTACTTGTTCTCCTTGATATTGTTGATGTCGAAGAAGGTATTGTAGTAGAGAAAGCATTGATTATTGTTGTATAATGTACTGCAACAATTGTTGCAACTACCGAAAGAAGCTTCATATTGATATTGATAAATTGTTGTATGGGATTTTAATGTGTATATAAATGCTCTACCTCTACTACTTCTATTCTAGAGAGCGTTGCATTGCCGCTTTAACTAGAGAATCAATAACAATCAATTTTTTAATGGCGAAAGAGAATGAGTCATAAGGACTCCCTATTATTATGCATTGGCGATCAACGGAATACTTTTTATTCCTTGATTGACTTCAACAAGGTATCCACATACGATTGTGCTAACTAAACCCAACTAACAAACCTCTACTACTACACTCTCTAATATAACCATGAACAAGTCTTTGAAGATCGTTACCCTTTTCTGCTTAATTGCTGCCTCAATGGCATTCGCCCCTAACAAGGCAAATGGTATGTTATGGTGAAAAAAATTGATTGCAATAGGAGATCTTAGATGCGAGTGGATTTTCGTACTTCCTCCTGAAGTTGATATGGGGTTGAGTTGATATCAATATCTAAATACAGACAATATCAGCTATACCAGTATTCGTACATATCGATATAATGGGCAGGATTCAAGAAGTCAGATGATGAGGGTTTCTTGGAAGATATCATTTTGAGCATATCTTATGCACATATTTTTTGGTTTTTATTGCAACAAAATCTAACCCCTTCTTTCTCCTCTATAATATCAACAATAGTTGTCCAAAGAGCAACAGAGTCAGGCTTCGACCTAAAGAAGGCTGCCATCGGTGCCATCCCAGCTGCCATTGCCACACCCGCCTTTGCCATGGATTCCATCGTCTCATCATTACCAACAGAGACTCTTTCACTTGAGGTTCAATTCGGTGCCTACCTTGCCGTACTCCTTGGAACACTTCTACCAGTACTTTTCTTGGTTAACCTTTACACTCAGTCAGAGGCACGTGCCGCTGGTAAGGCTGGTGGACAGGATTCCGAGTAAATTAATATGACTCGTTATTACTACCAGAAATTTTAGATTATGTGTTGCTATGAATAATCACATGAAACAATGAATATATTATAAAGAAGGGCGTTTGCGCGTTGTGGAGGAATTTAGTGGGAAAAACTATATCACACAAGTGAAACAACAGGGAAGATTTATGCTGTTTCCAACCTTATTGAGAATGTCAATAAAGATGTGACTATCATATCAAAATTTGATTTCTCGATAAATTATTTCGAGAGGAAGATGTACTGCTTTTAGGTAGCGTACTTAACGTTAATGTACTCCTTTTATCTCTTACTCTAAGCACTGCATACCTGTCAAATAGACTTAGTAGGATACAACTCTTGCTTTTGAATGTCCTCAGCTAGCTCTAATCTCTACTCTTTTATTTAAAAATCTCTTTCTATCACTCTAATCATCAACCTCTATGCCTTAGTAAAACTTAGTCGCCTTCTTGCGCAATAGAGCAAGTCCTCCAAGTCTAAATATGAAGAATAACATCCACAAGATACCCCAGTAAAGCCCTCTTTGATCTTCTTTGACTTGATTAACTTGCAATAGCTGAGCGCATGGGTTAATCATCCCAGCGAACTGATCTGACTTGGCACAGTCACCAAACTCGGCAAGTAGAGCCAACCGTACACCGTATGTGAGCGAGCATAGATATTGTGCCCATCGTAGCCAGACTGGTATTAGATCTGTTCTAACGAAGAACCCAGCAAATAATAGCTGTGGGACAAACAGAAGAGGAAGGAACTCGACTGCCATCTTGGGGTCTTCTACTGCACATCCAAGTAAGACTGCATATGCGGTCGATGACATTGCTAGACCATATTCTATTGCAAGGAAGTAGAAGAAGCCAGACTGCAAACCAACCATGAAGTATGATATGAGAAGCTTTATGTAACGAAAGAGAGGAAGCAAGAGTATAAGTTAGTTATTACAGAAAAAGAAGACTATGCCAATGGAGAATGGGTAGATGGAGCTTACCAATACTAATATTTGCATCAGTGTTATCAACGCCTCCATAGCTAGGCGTGACATGAAGTAGGAGATGACTCCATAGTGGTTCTAGAGAGGATTGTCTGTTAGTAGTTCATAGAACATAGGCAGGAAAAGAGATGATATAATGATCTTACTGTAGAGAACTCTCTCAAGAACACAGGTCTTTCCTCAGGGAATGAAAGTAGTGTAGGCATAGCCGTGCCAAACATACTCATCATCAGTATCATAACCTATGAACAGATCACTCGAGGTTAGTCAAGATGGTTGAAAGAAGAGTTAGAGAGCATAGTTCTAAGTCACGTACCATTGCGCCAAAGTGACTATTGAACTTTGCAGGATCTATAGTACCATCTTCATTTGGCGCACCCACTTGGAAGAAGATACATCCTACCAATGTACTAAGAAAGGTTGTAAAGGCAAATCTTGCACCAACCCCCTTTTTATTTCTTCTATTATGGACAACTTCTCGCTTAAACAATAACATCACTTCCGAGAAGAAGCCAACATGTTTCCACTCATCATCACTTATATCTTCATGAGCTGAAACTCCTAATGAATCCAATAGCTCTGATTGTTTCGGAGTAATAGCAGGACTGAGTTTTCTCTCATCTTTTGCAAAGAATCCTTCTTTAAGCAGCTCTTCTTGGGTATATTGCTGTGCTATTTCCATTATCCAATCGGCTGGGTTGTAATTCTTTGGCATGGGATGATTGTGTGATGCAAAGTAGTCTGGAACTTGAGATACAGGGCCTTGAAACATGACCATTCCTTTATTCAACATGATGAGTCTATCAAAGCTGTTGAACACATCTGATGATGGCTGGTGTATCGTAAATAGAACAGAGCATCCAGCACTAGCAATCTTCTTCAGTACTTTAATCAACTGCATTGCCGAGAAGGAGTCGAGTCCAGAGGTAGGTTCTAAATGGTATTGATAAGCAAAGTTTGTGAGTTTATAATATATAAGCACAAGTTTCACATAAGTAATAACAGATATCTTACCATCTAAGAAGACCAAGGAAGGCTTTGTTACCAGCTCTACACCAACACTTGTTCTTTTCCTCTCTCCACCAGATATACCCTTGATCAAATCACCACCAATCATAGTCTCTGCACAATCCTGTAGTCCCAATTCCTTGAGCATTTTATCAACTAATTCATCAATCTCTTCGTCGGTGGTTATCCTTGGCAAACGAAGTTTTGCACTAAATCTAATAGCTTCTCTAGGAGAGGCAGTAAATGTCAAACTATCATCTTGTGCCACAAATGCAATATGTTTTCTCACTTGTATATGTGTTGGATCTACTTGAAACTCATTCATACGTATATCCGACTCCACAGTTATTGTTGAATTCGTCTGAGATCTACCAGCGAGTATATTAAGTAATGATGTTTTTCCTGCTCCTGATGGACCCATTATTGCAGCTAATGTATAGAGAATAGATAGTTTGAGTATGTGATATGTCAACCAATCAATCAACTTCAACATCATATGGAGAAACTTACTAATCTCCCCCGGAGGAACTTCTCCCCATACATTGTTCAAAAGCTTCCTCTCCCCGTCCTTATTATTCTTTATATATTTCAATTTATATTGGTAGATATGCAACAAGTAAGCATTGTATATGGTATCAGATATTATTTAAAAGCAACAAAGAAGCAACAATTGCAAAAGATATCATGAGATACCAACTCTTACCAATATCATATTTATATTACTGAATATCAACGCATGTCCTTCACGAATTGCAAATGGATTTCTTCTAGTTTCAGTAGTAGATGCTCGACGGGAGAGGCCTATACTAGAAGTTCTCCTCGCCGCCCCATTGCCATTCAATATTGTTTTGCTTCCGGATTCGACATCATTATTTTTTGTGTAGTTGTAGTCCTCGGTTACTGCACTCTCTGAATGAACAAAGGTGAGAAAATCATCATAATCTTTATCTTTATTACTCTCCATATTGATTGCACTGTTTTATATACTATTAGCCGCCGCCATGGTCAATATTTTCCGGCGGATTAATGAAAGGCCTTCGGCCTATGTAATTTATGATGATGGTTTATCCTTTCGTGATGTGTCGCAGCGAACTCCCAATTGCCCAGGACTGTATGCCCAGGAGCATAATGCAAGCCAATTCACAAGCAATGACGCAAGCGATAATAGTTGGTAGTTTACAATATCATACCACCTAGGTAAAGTATAACAAACTGATCCTACATTATATTTGCAATAGACGATGAGTAGAAGAGGATCCCTTGTCAAAACTTTATCTTCAGTATTTCTCGGAGAAGAGAAGAAGGAAGAAGATGATGATAATAATGTCGATGGTGAGCCAACATTTCTTGCCAGTGATTTAGGTCCAGAAGTTGCTGCAATTTTAGACAAGTATGGTGATAAGATTCATGATGATAGCTTTCTAAAGATTATACGCCAGTTAGAATTCTGGTATACAACCGATGAAGATGCACGTCTTTCTAATGATGCGTTCTTAGCATTAACAGAGAGGCTTGCAAAGATTGCTAGTTGGCGTGATGAGGTAGATGACGAGAATATACCCGATGATAAGAAGTTTAAGATTCCAACTGTTAGGTTTGGTAAAACGGAAATAGATATGCCAATTGTTACTTGTGGAGGTGAGTTATGTTGTAATGTTATATGTGTGCATATCTTATGCATTTATTATGTCGTGTGTGCATATCTTATTGCATACATCATAAATGTTGCATATATAATAAATTATCATGTATCTCACATATCTTATGCATATCATATGTGTGCAATCTTATGCATATATCATATAAATGTATGCATACACATCTTATACATGTATGTATAATTATCTTTACTATCTCGATGAGAAAGGCATGCGCATTCAAGAAACTTGGATTCCAGATACGGTGCCTCTTCTCAAATCAAACAAAAGCAAGGTGGTGAAATCTAAATCACAAGATAATCTCAAAGATGTAATCAAATCCTGTCTAAAGCTTGGATTAAATCATTTCGAAACTGTCAGATTCTATGGCTCATCAGAGATACAATTTGTTGATGCACTTGCCGAATTAATTTCAGACGGTTCAATTAAAAGAGAAGACTTTATATTCCAAACAAAGCTCATGGCTTCTGCTACCACTACAATTACCGACTTCAAAAAGCAATGGCTTGCAAGTTGGTCCAATGTAAATCGCCTTGGATATGTAGATTTATGCTCATTTCATGTCGTTAGCGAAAATGAACAAATTGATAATATCATGAAGGATGATGAGGACAGTATCTTCAAGTTTGTTGAAAGTTTGAAGGAAGAGGGGAAGATTAAGCATATTGGTTTTAGTACGCATGGTTCCGCCGAAGTAATCATGAGGATGATCAATACTGAAAAGATGGAGTATGTAAACTTACATCATCACTACTTTGGAGATTACCATGCCTGTGGTACGCCTGATGGTCTTGGTGGAGAGGGTAATACTGCTTGTGTAAAGCGTGCATTAGAACTTGATATGGGAGTCTTCAATATCAGTCCTTTTGATAAGGGTGGTAAACTCTACCGTCCTTCGGCAACTATTACTAAGGCAATCGGGGCAGAGCTTTCACCTATTACCTTTGCTGCGTTACGATCCTGGAAGATGGAAGGTATGCACACAGTGAGTGTTGGCTTAGCTCGTTCATCTGATCTTGATGAAGTTATCGAGGCAGCACGAATTTATGCAGAAGGGAAGAAAGCAGATACACTGGTCAAAGCTGCAAGTGACAGGTTGGATCAAGTAGCTATTGACAAGTTAGGAAAAGAGTGGTTCGAGAAGGGCTTGTTAAACATTCCCTCTTTTTATGAACCTTCTTCCGACGGTATGGCGATTGGTCACATGCTATGGCTGCACAACTGTCTTACGGCTTATGGTCTACATGAGTTCTCTTCTAATCGGTACAGCATGATTGAAGGCGCTTCAAAGAAATGGAGCAAATCAAAGTCATTTGAAGAGAATAGAAAGAAGAACTTGTGAGTGTACACCTTTGATAGTATTGTGTGTGCATTATCGATTGTATCGACTGATCTTTACTAAACCAAACTCCTTCTCTACCACAGCAATCCTGGGAATCCTGGTCGAAGCTTCGACAACAGCGTCGATTTGACCGAAGCACTCAAAGATCATTACAACCCTGAGCTTGCAAAGAAGAAACTGCGCGAGGTTCATGAATGGCTCAAAGCGGATGCCTCAATATCCGAAGACGAGAAGAATTGTTTAGGGTGGAAACAAGCATACAATCTCACTACATGGGGTAAGTTACAAAAAAATGTGCATATCATATGAGTTATTGTATTGAATCGATATATAACCTATCCCTTTTTCATTCTTTCCACAGAGGAGTTCCCTGGTGAAGTTATATCTGTTTCCAATGTCCTACTTTCGAGGATGGGCATCAAGAGTGGCGGAGGCAACCAAAAGGATGCGATCAAAGAAGCCAATGGTTTGCGTGGTGCCGTCAGGAGGAGGAGTTCTCTTGTTAATGTGTTAAAGGATTAGATGAACATATACTATAGAATATGTCTAGAGAAGATAGAGATAAAGTTGTACAAATCAAAATAAGACACAATTCTTTACTTTAGATGAACAACTCTAGTGTTGTACGTGCATAGGTATTATCCCCCTCATCCTCAATCGCAGGGAAACCCATAACGATTGAATCGGCAGCGTAGATGTACAGCATGTTGTATATTTTCCAATAAATCTCTCTTACCTTTCTTGCTGGATGATACAATCCCTGGACAACATACGCCAAGATTACATTAGGACCAAGTGAGACCATTAAGCCCTCAATTGCGTCACATGTCGCTTGAATAACATGTGGGCTCTCCTCGAAGATATTGGGCCACACAAAGTTGAAGAGATGGATAAGGGCGTCTTCACAACCAAGTCCTGCAACACCAAGGGATAGATGCTTCACTGCCGCACAGCCAGTTTGACGATGTACAGCATCACGGTCCATTAAAGCATCTTCCAGCAGTGGAGTGACGGCATAAATGTAATCCTTACCCATCTCTCCAATGTATTCAAACATGAATGATAGAGCCTTGAGAACTCCATTTTGAATGTTCAACTCGGGGACACGATATTCATTCATTAGAGCAGGAAGGACGGTGAAGGGACCACAGGTTTCGGCCACAATCGCAATCGCAACAGTAGTACAAACACGCATCTGCCTATCTTGTACCTTCAAGTTGTTAAGTAGAGTGTGCAATACATCTTGAGGACCAATCGCCTTGGCGATGTAGCCAAAGGTTGACACAGCAGCTCGACGAATAGCCTTCTTATGGGCTTTCAAAAGCTCAAGAAGTTCAAAACAGATGCGCATCCACTCCTTGGCCGAGACGAATTCTGCACCTCTGTCGGCAATACGACCAACCTGCAACGTTGAATAGAAATAGAGACAGAAAAACGAAATGTTAGTAATCCAGTATGAAGAAGAGTATTGGAAAATAGAAGTACTTGTTTAGCAAAAATATATGATGAATGAAGGTCAATAAGGTCACACAGTCAACTTACCAGATCAATACAATTCTCTTGTACTTTCTCATGACGATTCCTAAGGATGGGTGTAAGTCTAGGAAGGAGATCTCGAATAGGAGGAGTCATCTTCGTCATACCAATAACATTGACAATGGCCCTCAAGGCTCCCAAGATTGAACCAAGAACGTCGGGGTATTCTTCTCCAAGGTACTCATAAAGTACTACACCCAAGTGACCCATCAATTGTTCCTCACCACATGCTTTCATAACTACAGCGATTCGGCCGATTAGATCAGCGGCTTGCATACGTACGGACGCGGACTTGTTATTTAAACGCCACTTAATGGTACCAGCTATCTGCTTCAGGTAGGGCTTACATCGTTCTCCCAATGCATTCACAACAGTGCCAAACCCATCAAGCATAATTTCTCCCTCCTTGCCAAAAGCACCTGAAGTGCCAGCATCAACAGCTTGTTCTTGGAAAGCATACAAGATACCATCAATAAGACGTTCCTCAAGACGGTCATCAATATCCCCACTTCCAAGGTTCTCCAACACTTTTTGTGTTGTTTCCATAACCATGCGTCGGTAAGGTTCGGAATCATCCTTGAGATCATCAACAATTCTTGATAAGATATCAGAACACCCAACCTTGTTGGCCAACTCTTCAGTAGTTTCAATAACCTGCTTATAGTTTCGCCTGTCTAGTGCCATTCTTCGAATCCAGAAGTTACGAAAGAACTCAGGCAAGATCTCCTTCCGGATGTATTCAGCCTCAACACCGGCAGTACCAACACATTGTTGAACAACCTTTAGTACAATACGTTTCATCTCTTCATCGGGACTGTGAAACTCACGGATTAAGATAGGCATAACCAACCTTGTGTAATGACTTGCATAATTCTCTTCCATCAATGGGATGACAAACCCAATAGCTTTGAGGAATGCTGCCAATCCCTTTCCATGATGTTCTAGGGCACCCTTCCAGAGGGCACGGATGACGGAATCAAAACTTTCAATACCATATGGATGTGCCGCCTCGGCCAAGGCTGCAATAGTCAATGCTGCCATCATCCGTACCTTAGGTTGTTCTGAATCAGTTAATCCATGTCCAACAATCTCGACCAATTCCCTTAGATAGGGAAGTACTGCACATCCCATCAACAAGGCAATCTGTTGAACAATTTTAATACCCGTATGTCGTGCTTGCCAACTCTTACGACTCTTACACACAGCCTTGAGAAAGGGTAGTAGACTAGGCACGCCCAACGCCGACGCTACAACCGCAAATGCACGTGAGGTAGTATTCCTAACGTACTCATCAGGATTATCAATATCAGGTCTCATGGTACTAATCATAGTACTCAACCCCGCCGCCTTGGCAAGGTTACTTATAATTTCACGTCCCTCAACCCTTGCATAATAATCTTCATCAATTAATAATGGCTCAATAACTGCCAATATACGATGTACAAATGGCCGGACTAAATCATCCAACTTGTACAATACACGATCAATAACCTTGACGAGTAAATGTCGTTCTTGATCTTCAAGTGCTGGACTCATTAGCAGTGGTAAGATTTGATGAAATAACGGACCGGCACCAAATGAACGTGCCTTATCGGTAATCTGTCTCATCGCAGTTTTACGCTGGGGTGGCGTACCACTTTTAATCTTTAGTAGTAGTGCCATAATCTGACGTTCTTTAGTTTCCTCCTTGGTTAATCCTGAATCTTCAGTATCTTCCATAAGTCTACCAAAGTATTGCATGTCTTCTGGCTTGATGTAGGGTAATGCCCCATCGGCAGCGCTCGCACCCGCCTCACCTAACTCTTGTGCCGTTTGTGATATAGGCACCCCGTACGCCTCCCGAATATCTTGTACAGTTTGACCCTCCCGTTCTTCAGGGGGAATATCCATTTGAAATCCCGCGGGTGTTTCTCCACCCCCAAAGGGCGTGGGTGCTGATAGTAACTTTCTACCAGGAGTACGGATGGGCATGTAATTCTGTGGCGGGGGAAGTATTGTATACCCCTCACTTGGTAAGATAGCATCAAGTGCTGCATTCGTCCAAGGTCTGTTACGTCGTTCCATCTCCTTCTCGTTACTTAATGCCTTGGAAAGGTTGGGTGTTAACATGGGCGTTTGGCCTCCGAGCATGGGTGTGGCACCGCCAATAAGCGGCGTGTGTGAGCCTGCTCCTTGTGCCAATGTGTTAGGTGCGGGCGTAGAATCCCATCGTGAACGCTTTCTTCCTCCATCTGTTGTTAAAGCTGTGCCTGATGATATCATGGGTGTTGCACCATATTGTGTCGTCTGCCCCGATGCTACCACTGGTGTTTCATCCCATTTTTGACTACCACTATTAACAACTGGAGTTGCATCCACCGCCGTAGAAGTATTAGACCCAGAAGCTACCACGGGTGTTTCATCCCACCGTTTACGACGTCGTGCTTGTGTTGTAGTCGATGCACCACTTGTTGAATCCTCATCCCACCTTGACTTATTAGATGCCTGAGAATCATGATCACTAACAATATTATGACTCCCAATATTCTTATTCTCACCATCTTTCTCTTCCTTGGCATCCCATCTTCTACGTCTACGTCCACCACCGCCGCCCTGCTGTTGTTGCTGATTTCCATTCTGACCACCATCCCCACCATTATTAACATTATCATCCAACCGTTCCTTAAACTTTCCCGTATCCTCATCAATCAACTCTTTCCGTGCCTCGATAATTAAATCATTCCGTTCTTTATCTAAATTAGCATTTAACATGGCATCTTTATAGGACATACCATCCTCTCGTAATACACGGTCATGTCGTCGTGCATGGTAGGATGATTCTCTATCAGCAATTTTCGTATTGATTAATCCACTACCATTGGAATTATTTGCAAATGGATCAATATTGGATGATTGATCTGCATCCTCTGCTTGACGTGATCGTTGTGCCATGGTAGATGGGTGTGATCCTCCCCTGCTACCACTACCGGATATACGACCTTCATCATCATCTTCATTATATTCATCATCATCGTTATATAATTTACGTTCCTCTTCTATTGTTGGTAATTCTGATACCATTTCTGAATCTTCATTATTGCCTGGACCTAAAGAATCGTATGCTCCAAGATCTGCACCGAATTTTATACCACCTCGTCCTCCATCAGAAGAGGATTGTTGTTGTTGATTATTATTGTTGCTCATATTATATTATTGTTGTTGGTATGGTTTGGTATTATATTTAAGCACAAGACAAGCCTTGCCAAAAACTTGAGAAGACGTGCACAAAGATAATGTGTTAGCGGCCTTGTATAGTTGTTAGATAACGATAGATTGTTAAATAAATCAACACAATAGTATCAGTACTGTATTAGCATGTATATTGGGGATATTCAGGAGGTGTATCGTAGATGATATCAGAGGGCAATAAAGTTGGTTGGTAGGCGCTGCTATTATTTCATGAGAGTGGAGTTACTTTATCCACTGATGGTATCCTTGCAAACTCTTATTATCTTCTCCTTGTATCTCTGCTTATCTCTTATCACTAATGTGGTGAACCTGCACTCTCTCACCAGTAAATCTCTTATCATGCTGTCTGTGAAATATAAGTGGTAGCGATTATTCTATCGAGCCAAGAAATCTGACATTTGGGTCATACCGAAAGAAAGTGTTTGTTAGAAAATGAGAGCAACTTAACTTAGCTACTTATTTAAAGTATCATCATAATTTACCACTCAGCAGCGGCGGCATCAGGCTCGGCACCACCAGCAGCCCACTCTTGTCCAGCAGCAGCTTCAGGTGCGGCATTGTACCCCTCAGCAGCGACAGGAGCTTTTTCTTCTTGATATGTACGTTGAGCAGCAGCTTCTTCAATCTTGGCAGCCTGTTCCTCCTCAGTCTTCTTAAGCTCTTCAATATCACGGTGGAAAAAGAGATCAACTGGGACATCCCAATCAGTAGTACGTGAAACAGATCCACGTAGGCGTAATACCTCACGTGCCAATAACCAGTAAACAAGACCAATAGAATGCTTTCCCTTGTTATTAGCGGGAATAGCAATATCAACATGCTGCAATGGAGAATCGGAATCACAGAATGCGATAACAGGGATATTGACATAACTACTCTCACGTACTGCCTGGGAATCAGTACGTGGATCAGTTACAATTAAAATACGTGGTTCGCGAAATTGCTTCGTAATTTGATTTGTAAATGTTCCTGGTGTGAACCGACCGGCAATACTCTGTGCACCGGTGTAGTGTGCAAACTTGAGTACGGCACGCATACCCCATGGACGGGCAGAGATGGCAACGACATCTTCGGGATTTTCAATGGCAACGATGACACGTGCGGCTAACATGATCTTTTCCCATGTCTTGCCAATGTTAAGAATGTGTAGACCATCCTTACGACGGCGCCAGATGTACTCCTCCATGGCGGAATCGGAGTTACGTGTTCCGGTATGCACTCCAGCGGAGAGCATCATTTGGATGTCTTCCTCCCTTTATATGATAGAAGGTAGGTAGAGAGAGTAGAGGTGATAGAGATGATAGTTAGTATCATATAATTTTTGCAATAAATGATCGAAAAATCACTCGACGACGCCGTAACCAAAAGAACCCCGAATTAACTACTATTGAGAATACTTACTTGGGATGGAGGACAGCGGGTAGGGAGGCAAAGGCAGAGGATGACATGATAGTATATGTAGCTCACTAAGTTGAGTAACTATCCTACGGTGTTAAAATTTACCTCCTTACTAAATTGAATCGGTAAAAAATCATATCGTAACTCGGTATCCACAATCCATTGGTGGTGGTCATGTAATTCTGTAAAGTTGAATCCGTCCTTTACTAATTACTAATTACTGCGTTTAGTCGCCGTACTAAGTGATGAGGTCAACATGCTCTCTTTGAGAACTGGGGCGCATGACGAAAACAACAAAGCCACCACTGTTAATAACAGCGGTGGCGGCGTTGTTAAAGAGGTTACAAATGATGAGGGATCACCGCAGGATTTTTCCGCACATCAAAAGGTGCTTTCATCATCGAGAACGAGTGTCAACGGTATTTCCTCGGAATCGTCTGATAATACCATCACTGTAAATAAAACATCCAATACTAACGCATCATTACGTAATATTGGTAGGGATGCGAGTACTGCCAACCAATTAATAACAGTTAAAACAACATATAAAAAAAATAAAAATAATGATGGTACACCCACTTTCAATAAACAGTCCAAACAAGGGGATGATATCAATGGTGGATTTAGTACTGATGGACGGAATGATAAGGTGGATATGTTGGTAGATGGGTCGGGAATTGATGCATCCACCCAATTAGATCCTCAAATAGAATCTGCTACACAAACTAGTTTTGGATTGGCAACTTTGAACAAAATTGATTATCTTGATGATAGGTATGATGAAGTACTTAGACATATCCAAGCAAAGAACAAGATTTTATGTGATTGTTTAATTGGAATAGGGTGGAAGAATAATGGCTTTGGTCAACTAGTAAGGCCTGATTACAATGGTGAAAATTTAGATAGTTTAACGGAGGGTATTGATTATGTTCGATCAGATTGGCAACTTGGTGCCACGTATCAAAAAGATTCATGTGGTTATGAAGTATTGGACCAACGTTACAATATATTATACTCGAAGTATGTCAGTAATAATGATACGTCATTAGAAGTGGAAAAAGCAAATGAATTGACAATGGATATTATTAGCCGTCTGATGGGGAATTTATCAATGGGTTCAGGCACTTCTTTAAATAAAACAATTAATGCATTAGCTATTATCAATAACATGAGGTGGAACAGGTTGAATTGGTTCATAACGAGCCCCGTAAGGATCGAACTGTGGGTATTGGTAAGATGTTGTCTGGCGCTATATCAACTGACAATGTGTTAGAAAATATTTCTACATCTTCTGCTGAGGACATGGATGAGGATTCGGTAAATCTTGAGTATCATGCTGAAAAGCAAGAAGTGGATGAGCCATCTGCTGTCACTGGTGATAATACTACACCAAATCAACGTCAAACAAGAAAGGTTAAAATTGATGAAACACTGAACATTGAATTTGAATTTGCACCTGATAGTACAGAAGTATCTTTTGATATTGATAGTGATACCCCAATGCAAGTCATTCAACCAACAGAAGATCAAGACGTCGAAGAGATGCAGGAGTCAAATAACTCCCCTTCTGCATTGGAATCCATACGTGATGAAGTTGCCAAGGCATTACCAGTAGACACCGCCGCTACTGATGCCGCGGTAGAGGCATGTGAAAACATTGATATCACAGCTTTGGCTGTTTCTCCTGATGCTGCTGCCATTATAACATCCATTCCCACTCCATCTTCCTCGGCATCAGTTATTGATAGAGTTCATCGAGTAGTAACACAACCTGAAAACACGGATACGCGTGCAGTCTTACAAGAAATGGCATCATTTGGTATAACTCAAGAACAGGCAACACTCCTAGCGAAAATAGACGAGCCTCTTATTCAAAACTACATAGACATGGCATATAGTATGATACAGAATCATATGTCAATGATTGTCGAGCGTGTATCAGGTGATTTCAATATCGAAAGTATACCGATCTGTGACAGCGAACAACCAAATCAATGTTTATCAGCTGACAAGTTGCCTCCACTTGGGATATTACATACTCGAGGGTCAGATGGTACAAACAGCACCACCACATCACAATTTGTTCATGGTTTGGCAGCATTGTTAGTAAGTGTTGAATGCAAGGTTCTTCCCCAAGATACTGAAGTGTTGAAAGATATAGTGGCTGGACTTGAGACAAATAGACGGAAGACAGAGGACTCTGACGCTGTTTACAATCTATGTGAAATTCTGCACAAAGTTGATAAGGAGAGACAAGTTGTCCTTGTGATGGAAGCAAGTCTACGTCTTGGTTTACTTGATGAAGTTGTTGAGAGATTGCTTATCAAGTTTTGGAGTATCCATAACAATTTGAAAGTGCTCATTGTAACAGAAGCTGGTTTGCATCCTATTGATATGGCAAGTATTAATAGGAAGTATGATGAGGATGGGAAGCTTATCACTGCTGAATGTGGAGGTCAAAAGAACCCTCGAGACACATCAGTGGAAATCTCTGGTAATGATAGACAGATGCAGGCTGATATTGATTCAGAAGCTAGTGTACTGAAGAGAGATTTGATGAGTATCAGTGCTACCAATGAACCCCTTCCTTTTCCTTTAACAAAAAGTGAGAGTGAAAGTCTGTCGAGATACGCTCAATTGAAAAACGGGGTTACTCGAGGATTAGACTCTAACAATGAGCTTGGTGAGACTATTGTACTATTAGGAATGTTGTTCGGGAGATTAAGTGTCTTATAAACGAGGGAGTAGATGTATCCGATACATTAATCGTGAAAATGCTCACACCACTTCTTTATGATGAGGCTGAAGGTGTACTGAACAAGATTCCTTGTTTACTACAACGCTGTTCAACGGAAGCATCATTCGAGGCAACTAAGAAAGTGTGTCGTGTACCAGTCCAACAATACAGCAAGAATGTAATTTGCGGACAGAAGAATGGAGTTATTGCTGATGAGTCGACTTCTTTATTCGTCACATGTGCAGTTCGTACTAGGCAGAGTGCAGGCTGTAACACCGGTGGACACGACGATGTGTTAAGGACCGGTGCAATGATTCTTGAAAGACGGGCAAATGCTCTCATCTCAACCACAGTGGTCCGAGCTACAATAGAAGAGCTTATATTGAGGGTATTGAATATTATTTGTAAAATGGCTAATGTACCTTGGTTCAGGTCAGAAGAAGTTGGGATTGAAGTTGATGATTCTATTCAGGCAACAGTTGAGCGTCAGAATCGACTTGCTGTTCGATTGGAAGCTAGAAACTCTGCAAGGGAGAAGTTGGTCAACGAACTTTCCCGTGCTGACAGGGCTTTTAACAGAGTTATGCACAAGATTGGCCGTCGCACTATCAAGAAAGTTTTTCATCTATTTAAGGATGTACTGATGGAGGTTATCGAGAAGAGACGTCTAGAGAGAGTAGAGATGAAACGGCAACGTATCGAGAAGTGGTTTTGTTTACTATTGCAATACATCGAATCCACTCGTGAGGTGGAGACTACAGATATGAGTGACGAGAAGAAGTCTGCTTGGGCCTGGGATGGCAATGTACCAACAAAGCATGTTTCTCCATGCGGGAAACTTCTTGGTAGATGGATCAACAATCAAAGAACTTTCAAGGGTAAGGGAATACTAAACAGTGATACAGAAGCGAGGCTTGATAGCATGGGTCTCAAGTGGAGAGTACAAGTATCAGGAGATTGGGAGCAGAGTCTACAGTTATTGGAACAGTTTGCTGAAGATCAAACAAATTGGAAGGTGAGTATGGATTGCTTGATTGAATTAACTTTCTTTGATTCATTTCTAATATCGTGTGATAATCTTTTCTTTACAGGGTGAAGTACCAACAGCATACACGACAGCTTGTGGGAGCACACTTGGGAAATGGGTAAATAGGCAGCGAAATCTTTTCAGAGATGGCAAGCTTAAGATTGAACGGCAGGAGGTTCTTGAAAGTGTAGGTTTGAGACTAGAGAAGAATATTAGTCTGAGTGAAGTCAAGGAGAAACAAGCGAAAGCAAAAGAGAGGTTGCGTCAAAAACAACTCCAACGACTCCAACAACTCCAAGCTCAACAGAATGCTCAACAGCAAGCTTCTACACAGCGTACATCATCAACAACACTTGCACCAGTGGAGGAGGAGAAGAAGTTTGCTGAAGATAGGAGGATTGAGCGAATGGAGAAGGACAAAGAGCAAAGGAAGAAACGAATGGAGGAAAGACTTCGAAGTCGAACCTCCTCAGCAAAGGCTCCCCTTCGCCATGTCCGTGTAATCCTCCGTCCTTACGATGTCTTGCCCACCGCCTATGGCACCAACACTACTTTCCGAGCTAACATTGAGCCACTAAAGCCAATCTACCACACAAGTCAAGCCCACAAAACTGCAGTAGTTGAAAGCGTATTGAAAGAGTGGCGTAAGAAAGGTGGTAGATTTATGACAACAGTAACAGGACATCCTGGATTATGGGAAGAGATGGATGCCAATTCTGCTAGAGAAAGATTTGTTATCCTATTACTACTTGGCGGTTATGCTGCTCAACATTATTATTATAAACAATAAATGTGTGTCTATTAGTGCCATGAGGATAATAAAGTGCACATACTAACGTCCAACCTATAATGATCGAACAACCCCACCATGAGTGGTAAAAATTGCATTGTAATTTCATTATGTGCACCCTTATCTGTACAAAACTATTAGTGGTACTCAAATTAATAAGCGAGTGGTTGGGTTCCGTCTGGGGACCCGCGCCGTGATGGTGGGGAACACCCTTTTTGACGTGGCTGTAGGCCTCACCGACGCGGTTCCCACATAGACCCACAACCCCGCTCCAATAGAAGTGCTTACCCCACTACGTACCAATAAGCATTGCAATTTGAGTAGTACTAATACGACGGTATCTTTTTAAAAGTACTGAATTTTTTTAAAGTACAGTGTAATTTTTTAAAAGTACAATTTAAAAAAGTACAAAATATGACGTAATCCACACTACATACCAATAATGTACCTATAGTAGTAAGTGTTGATCTGACACAGCGTGGATCTGCTGATAATATTCAAGAAGGAGAATTGACAATAATTATTATACCATCGTCAACAATTGTGGTCTCTAGGCTGTTTAAAAAGATACAATCATGAGCGATATAGAAGAGGAAATTAGTGTGCACACTGCAACACAGAGTGTTGATCGTGATATGGACACTGTGTCCTCTACTCTTACACCACCTCCTGCAACATATGATTGCAAAGATATATTGCAATCAACAGATACTATTCAAGAAGAGCGACCCTCCTCTCCGCCTTCTCCATCTACAAGCAGTAATGATGAAGATGAAGAGCATGTAAGTGGCATAGATGATGCGTTGCCTCCAAATCGATCGTCAAGGTTATCATTACCACAACATAATCAAGAACAAGCAGTGTTATCAAGTAATAATAGAGATAAACAAAATGTAAATAATGTTACTGCTGTACCCCCACCAAAACCTGCAGCACAGCAGAAAGAACCTACGATTGCTGCCTTGCCACCACCTCAGCAACAGAGTGCATCAACAAATAATAATACTGTAGTAAGACAAGGAAAGTCCGCGTTAGTATTGTTTTATCTTATGAATACATGTGTTCCATGTGAAAAGATCTCAACATTTGGCCTTTATGTATCTTATTTTGATTGTCTGCAAGCCACATGTACTAACTTGATGTTACTATTGTATCTCTTCATCTTTCATAAACCGCTAAACATGCATCTTCAAGGGGACAGTGCTATTATGAGGGCAGCTTTAGGTGAGCGGCCCTCTACTACTCCTGGTGCACATCATATTAATGGTGTAGGGAGGGGTAATAATAATATAAACTCCACAAGCGATAGAAGTTTAACTGCAGTTGTTACACAAGATATAGAGATGAATAGCAATCTAGCGGTAGCAGAACCTGTTCCTGATGATGAAGAAGTTGCTTATGGCGTACGTGTACCAGATAATGCAGGAACTCCTGCTAGACGGAGTTCATTCTCAGCTGTGGTATTAGATTCTGTACCAGTACTTGAAGTTAGCAATCCCACAATTGTGCCATCTCAAGAGGAATTGAATGAAATATCAAGAGATCTCAAGAAATACTATTGGCAACGATTGGCATTTAGGGTATGTGTAGTCTGTGGACTGCTTGCAATAGGTTTGGGATTAGGGCTTGGATTAGGATTGAATAATGGCGGGGATGGAAGTGAAGGTCAAAATCAAGTAAAGGAAGCAAAGGAGATGCCTGATAACTTTGTAATTTCTCTGCAAGGTGAATATGAAGGACAAAGTATGGGTTCAAGTGTTGCTATGACCAAGGGAGCAGGAACTATATTAGTTGGTTCACCCGAATTTCGGGGTACTGATCGGACAGGAGGATTAACCCAATTATTCTTCCTAAATCGAACAAATCACACTGAAACAATAACAGATCATGATCACACCGATGATGGGAGTATTGATGTACAAACTTCTAAGGTCACATCAGGTGTACTCTTTTCATCATCGGCGAATGAAGAAACAGATCATTCGGGTGTTTCGGTTTCAATTACAGCATTTGGTGAAGCTATGGCTATAGGATATAGCTCCTCTCTTCACTTCCCCGGCAAAAGTTATGTAAAAGCATTTCTTCGTAATAAAGATAAATCTCATGTTCAGGTAGGTCAAACATTATACGGGGATTATGCGAAAGATGGATTCGGCTCGAGTGTGTCCATTACACAGATATTCAATCCACAACCAGCTGCAATCAATGGATTACTGTTGTTAATAGGAAGCTTGAATGGTGGATATGCTCAATTGTGGGCTGCTCCTGACTTAGGCGAGGGGAAGTATGGAATGTGGTCAAGATTAGACAAGGGTGATATCTTTAATCACAAGATTGAAGGTGTTTCATCCGAAATAGTCGTCTCGATGGCAGGAGCTAGCGGGAGACGCATATTTTTGGGAAGTCCCAATGAAAACAATCACACTGGAGTTGTCAGGACATATGCTCTAAGTAAGCCCGTAAGAAGTGCCAGTAATTCCTCAATATTGACTGCCGAAATTGTAGAGGAAGAAGTAGAAGACCCTAATATGTTTATGGGAGATAATCCTGGAGAGTTGTTTGGTTCATCTATCTCAACAGACAAGCAAGGTATGTCATGTGTTTATACACTTGTTGTTATTTGACCACATTAGCATTTATCTTACATGTTGTACACTTTCCCTGAATTCATTAGGTCATTTCGTTATCATGGCTGCGCGTAGAGGTGGATACGCTCGGACCTTTCATTTGCCAAAAGACTCATGGCAAGTTTTATCTACAATCAGCACAAGTCAAGTCTTGACGAGTGTTGACACGGGAAAGATCTCAGTAGGCAATTCTTGCCGAATATGTGCCAATGATATAAATTCAACAAGAGTTGTGGTTGCTAGTAACAGCGAGGCATTTATCTACCAATACAATATCGACAAGGATAAATGGATACAACTCGGCGACAGCATTGCAGCAAGCGAAGATAACGATTGCCAACCTAATGAAGTTGACCAGGCGTATCCTAATTACGAGTATAAAGTACCTCACCCTGCATGGCAGAACGATGTTGCCGTTGCTATGTCTCCTGATAGTGCTGAGATTGCTGTAACTTGTCCAGAGAGCAATAATCAGCGAGGCAAAGTAAGCGTGTGGAAGATACCGGATATATAGATGGAGCTAATTAATCCTCACCACTTGATAACTTCAATACCAAATAGAAAGTGATCTAGTCTACGATAGGCTATGGTCTCTAACCACTTATAATGTACATTTTGCCTAATGCAGACTATTTAGATCATCTTAGACTTCTCCACTTCTCCTCCATTAGTTCTAGTTGCTTGTCAGTCCATTTTTCAAACTGACCCACTGCTGATATAAAGCTCTGTTCTATTTCTTCCTTCATTTGTAGAGTACTCAGCACATCCTTCTCGGCAGCATATCGTAGTGCTTGTTGATTGGTCTCTACAAGTTCGAGTGCATTATGCAATGCTCTATCTATATGCACTTCATTGTTCTGTGTTTGTAGATCTTTTATTTGCCTTCTAAGAAGAGACACTTCATTATCCATATCTCTCTTAGCAAGGTGTAAGGCTCTAGTTTTTGCCTCTTCAGCTTGATTGAGGGCTTGCTTCATTGCTTCATGCAGCTCACTGGCCTTACGAGTCAAATGTATCTCCATTTCTCGTTGGAACTTGTCTTGTTGGATATGTTTCGACTCGATTGCTCTCTTCAGTTCAAGCGATTGGTCATCCCTTGTCGTGATAAGCTTCTTTACCTTGCGGCCGAGCTTCATTTTACTTCTGAGCGCCGATTCAAGCTCTCTCTTCATTGTGCCTGCACTCTCGACCTCCTTTGATAACACTTGTTCAACAATAGACTGCACATATGATTCAATTACCGAAGAGTCATCAGTAGCAATAGATATAGGTCCAAGAGTTGTGATTCCGGTATTCTTACTCAAAGTTGACACAGCATCACTATCCATGCTATTGACTGGGGCTATCTTTCTAAAGCTAATAGACTTGATATTGTTTTGGTATGAATCTGTGCTGGTCAAGTAGCTTGGAGTATTGTATTCCGATGCTTGTTGCTTATTCAATCTTGCAGGATAAGGATTTGATGACCGGACGGACTGTTCTTCATTGTGATTTGAATCACTCCTAAGGAATTGGGGTTTCATATTAAGTATCTCTTCCCTGTTGTCCACTGGCTTGTCTTTACTAGATTCCGACGCAAGCTTCTCCTTGTCACTCTCCATAGCATACTTGGCCATAATCTGATCAAACTTTGTATGAGTAATTGATGATGCAACACTCGTATCCTCTTCTACCTTCTCTCTCTCATTCTCAACCACTTCTTCTTCGTCTTTCCTAGGAGTACTCGAGAAGAATTTATCCGCTTGCATCATGAGATTAGGCGTTGCAAGATCATTCGTGATATTATTTGTTCCTTCAGGACTAGTGAAGAATCTTTTGCTTTTGAGCTTGTTCAGTCTCATCAAAAGTTTAGGTGTGTCAAGAGAATCGTCAGCTTCTTCTTGATTAGCATCAGTGGTTTCATCCTTGGTATTGACCTTATAAACAAGACTAGTATACACTTCGCTCGGACTATGACTGTCGCTTTGACATTTGCTGCGTAAAGCATCCTCCTCTGTCATGTCATCTGTCGGGGCAGTAATCAAAGTGTTGCTTGTATATAGATCAAGACGTTTCGTCTCCCCATAGGTATCTTTCTTTGCTATTGACTTGCCACTAAGTTGATCAACACTATACTCGTCATTGAGCGAGAATGACTTGGTCAAAGCCTGGAGCATATCCTTCATTGAATCTTCATGGTAACCATCAAGCTTTTTGTTTGAGTCTCTGATTATATCGTTCTTATTCATATCTTGCTTACTATTGTTTACAGAAAGGGATTCAACGCCACTATCATGCTCTTCTTGCTCGAAAGGAGGGTCAGGAGTATTGTTATTTGATTTGTATGGGTGTAAGTTCTTGGAAACAACCGATCCAGTAGTGCTACTACAAATACTGCTAGTAACAGTGATGTTCTCATCCTCCTCCTTCACACATGGTTTTTGCTGCTTGGTATCCTTAAACTGTTTCTTACTTTCAGTATATGTACTCTGTTTCTTCCTCTCCTTCTTGTCAATAGACATACTATTCTCAGTGGATTCCGTCTTGATTCTACTTCGTAGTCGTTCTCTCATCGCCGAGATTCGTGGATCCTTATTCATCTTATCACTCATGTTGATGAATGACTTTGACTTACTTTGAGCCCGATTATCATTAGTAATCTTATCCTTGTATTTGTTGTTGGGAGTAGCAGATAGAGTATAATCAATACTCGAGTCTCTACTAACAGGAGGGTCTTCCTTCTTTACTCGTTGGGTATGAAACTTTTGCAATAACTTAACGTCGTTAGTAGTATCTTCCTTCTCCTCAGATATCTCCTTCTTCAAGTGTACTAGTGCTGCTAGTGGCGGCGGCGGCGGACCTGGGGGCGGAGGTGGTGGTGGCAGTGTAGACTTCATTGGCATCTTATCAACATTATATACAACCTCCATTCCTTCCTCATGGTCTTCAAGAGTCCCTTGTCTCTTCTTCATTTCATATTCATCCTCTTTGTTTCTACGACGATGTAACTTTCGCAATAACTCCTCATCCATCCTTGACTGTCGTTGTTGTTTTTCTGGTGGTGCCCTTGGCATCCATGGAATTTGAGATGTCGACATACTGGGAATATCATCACCAGTCTGTACTGTAATAATACCTCGCATATCCTCCTTCTCTTCACTCTCTTCTGTATCCTCATCTTTCATATTAATATTATCAAACAAATTCATATATAAATCTTGTTCATACTCAGATAATTTATGTACCAACATAATAGGTGTACGTCCTTTATTATCCTTAATTGATAAACTCTCTGGATATATATTGACTAATAGTTCAATCACTTTTAACTTCTTTTTCAAGTTCGTCATACTGTTATCAGTATCATCAGTATTAGAATTGTTTTTACGTAAACATAAATGCAATGGTAATTTACCCTGATCATCACAACTTGTTACACTATACCCATACTTATCATTGGTACTTTCAACATCACACAAACATTTAATAACATCATACGGAGCATGAAATATAAGAGCAGCATGTAACGGCAGTAATCTCCAACGTAACTTTGTTGAATTCAATTCAGTACGTGATACCCATGTTGATACTTCATTAGGATGTGTTTTGGCGCGCTGAATTACGGATGACCATTGTTTAGATTGTATATTTTGATATAATATTGTTGGATTTATATCATAGTTACATTCTAAGTTATTGGTATCTTTTTCTTCTTGTGAGAATGTTGATGATAGTAATGATGGCCATACTGTTGTTAGTGGTATCAAATCGTCGTTACTATTATTATAACTAGTATCATCGCTTGGTTGGAGATATCCCTCATAAATGTCTGTGTGATGATGATCAAGAGCTACTTCATTAGATTCATTAATATTGGGTGGTGACTGGAAAGTTTGTATCGGAGGTGGCGGCGGTGTACGTGACTTGGATGGTGTGATTGTTGAATATGCCATTGGATTACTAATACGCCGTGTAGTAGATGGTTTGTTTCGTAAGCTGCTTGGGGGTAATTGTGGAGGACGATGTCGTGGTGGAGTTGTTGTGGACATCATTTTCATTGCAACGATTATGTGCGACTTAGTTTTTCAAAGGGGGGAGACAAACTTTGCAACTGTTATGCTCAGCTCAGAGCGTATATTATATGTATATGTATGTCTATACGAGAGCAACTTCACAATTAACTTGTACATAATATTGTATTGGGGGTCTCTGTAATACTCGCAAAAAGGTGGTATGAAGTCTATTTCAGCCAAGAAAACTGTACTTAATAAGTTAAAGTACCTACCCACAAAAAGATACGATAGGGTATCTTTGTGACGATTGTCAACAAAACAAGGCAAAGCAAGGGAAGCGGCATCTCCTTTGATTGGCGTTGTTATAGCGGCGTACTATATAGTAGTGTAGATATTATTATTATACAAATAAAAAGTAGTAGTACATTATGAAGATTATTCAAGCATTTTGTGTCGGCCTAACATCTGTTGCGGCCTTTGCACCACAACAAAGCAAACCAACACAAACTGCCATCAATTCATTAACCGATGCAGCTTTTGGACCTAAAGAGCATGAAATTAACGGAGGATTACCAACATTTAATCCACCATCACGTGATCGTTCCCAAGATGAGTACACTAACGATACACCTGCCACACTAGCACCATATGCAGTAACAGGCGATCGATCATCAGAGTTATCATATGACCCAGCAGCCTTTCCCAAAAACCTACCACTACAACAAATCCAGGGAGGTAATTCTCGATTAACATATAAAATGCCACAGGGTGCCGATCGTGCACAAATATTCATCCAATCGAATGGTCGGCCATTAAAGGCACGTGTGGAATTATGGCTAGGACCCATCCGTCGTGTACACTTTATGGATATTTCGTGTATGAATGGTGCGGAAACACCCTACCGTGGTTGTATTAAGTTCAAGAATACAGATTCAGCTGGACCACAGACACTTGAAATTAGTACAAGTGACGATTCAGCATTCCCAGCGTTAGTTGGTGTTGATGTTATGACAAATGAACGTAGTAAGGAACGTCAGGCAGTATTTGATGAAATTTGGAAGTCAAGTACTAAGTTGTATTCACAGGGTGATAAGACTGTGCGTTCTATTCCCATTGCTGATCATGTTAAGAGTGTACAGTTGTTAGTTTGGAGTAAGGATGTTGGTAAGAAATCATTCAAGGTTAATGTTGAAATGTTACAGGGACCCAACTGTAAACGTCAGTATTATGAATTGCAGTGTGGTGGAGGTACACAGCCATACCATGCAGTATTTGACACGCCTGGTAATGGATGGACTATGCGTTGGACGAATACCAAGACATTACATGATGGTAGTCATGAATTTGTTGTTGTACCATACGAATTGGAAGATGATGCAGCTGGCGAGAGTGATGATATGGCACCATATTACAATGGTTTCGCTGAAAGATCTGATGAGTTTGGTTATGGTGATACCCTTGGTCCTCACGGTAACAGGATTTATACTTAAATGAATTAGATGCTTGGTATGTTGCAAAGTGCAGCAGCCAGGGGAGAGAGGGGGGAGTATGAAATATATAGAGGGGGGATTTATTATGAAGTTGCTCGACTCTTTGCTAAGAAGGGGAGCTCGAGTGGCGCGGGGATAGGAATTTGCTATTTTTAGAATTGTACGTCAGTGTTGTGCTCATGGTTTGATCAGTTGAGAGCATGTTAATTACAGAATTAACTATAGCTCCCGATCAAATGCAATGCAATGTATACTGTCTGTTAGACTTGTTTTTGTGCATCTCTACATCTGAATTCCTAAGCATTAGGAGTTTATATGTTCATAAATATATATTTATTGAGACCGTACAATGGATAGGATGACAGGAAGAGTGAGCTGTTTCGCCTAACAGCAATCCGAATCAACATGCAAGGAAGGATACCCTGTTTTCCCTCTCCATACTTACTTACTTATAGTCTCCAATAAGACACACCCAAATCGATTACAGAGATATATTATATCAAACATTGAAAGCAAATGAAGTAGTAAGAGTTGTGGCTAAATTGAAGGGGGGGACTATCTACTCATGGATACGATTTAGGCATGATTTTCATGCCTGATAATAGACCAAGGTAATCACCTAAGTAACTTGTTAGGTAGTAACCTTTCTGAGTTGAAGCGGCTTCGCCACTCAATACTTACTT
>Ga0214479_100066_pt1 | contig 60575 bp, 46 predicted proteins | sample M1_20Mar14CPVII9_5_FD_165054 | JGI IMG/M metagenome (GOLD analysis project Ga0214479, IMG submission 165054) | Marine eukaryotic communities from Monterey Bay, California, United States - M1_20Mar14CPVII9sort6BwellE14 | ecosystem: Environmental > Aquatic > Marine > Unclassified | place: USA... | reverse complement strand
GACACGTTCGGTAATTTTTCCGTTGGAAGGGTCAATTTTTGCTACACAGCCACCACCCCAGAACGCCACCCAAAGGTGATCCTCAGAATCGATTGCCATTCCATCGGGAAATCCAAAACCCTCGGGGGCCACGAATATAATTTGACGATTCCTGATTTCCCCGGTCATTGGATCGTAGTCAAATCTGTAGATGTGGCGAGTTGGGGAGTCGATGAAATACATGTGACGTGAATCTGAAGACCAGACAATTCCATTGGAGACACCAATTTTGGAGCCCAGTCTTTTAATCACTTCTCCATCAAGTTCTAGCGAATAAAGTGAACCAGTGAATTGCTCCATATGGTTTTCGGTTCGCATGGTGCCCGCCCAGAATCGGCCCTGAGGGTCGCATTTCCCGTCGTTAAAGCGGTTTTCTGGAAGGTCGGATTCGGGATCGCCGAGAAATTTAAGTTCTTCGGTGGTGGGGTCAAACCGGGCAAATCCATTTTCAAGTGCCAGAGCTAAACCACCTGATTGACAGGTCACTACGGTTCCGGGCATCTGGTCGAGTTGCCATGTGCGATTTTGTTGGGAAGCTGAATCGAACAAGTGGAGTTTTTTCTCGATGATATCGATCCACCAGAATGCATTTTTCTCCGGATCCCAAAGCGGCCCTTCGCCGAGAGTTGATTGAGTTCTAAGAACTTGCGTCGCATTGATTGTTGGTGTGAACATTTCCGCCCAGAATTAGGGGTGTCTTGGATTGGTTAGATTAAGTCTAATGCCGCCGATAATTCTGGCATGTTTGGAGACCCACTGCCACCGGGAATTGACCAGGCGGCAATGGAAAAGTTGGATCAGTATTTCAATTTTTTAAAGACCGTTGGAGTAGTTTGCCAGGGCGAGTTAAATTAAAGGAAACGAGTATGGTGTCTGCGATTCGAATGGGATTGTGTCTGTTTCTGGTCGTTTGTGGAAGTGTCAGAACTGATGGTGCAAGCCCTGCAATGTCAAATTGGGTGTCGACGGTCGTGACCGATAATGGCCAACTCGCGGTCAAAGGGACACAGTTAGTTAATCAAAAAGGTGAACCGGTAGTCCTGCGCGGGGTCAGTTTTGGATGGAGTAATTGGTGGAGCCAGTTTTATAACGACGGAGCGGTTGGATGGTTGGTTAATGACTGGCATTGCACTGTAATCCGGGCTTCGATGGGTGTCGGCCCTCAAGGGAGTTATCTTGACCGGCCTGAATGGTCAAAGAAATTAATTACCACGGTTGTTGACGCGGCAATCAAAAACGACGTCTACGTCATCATTGATTGGCATGATCACAATGCTCACCAGCGCACGGACGAGGCCGTTGCCTTCTTTACTGAGATGGCTAAGCGATACGGAGACTGTCCTAATGTTATCTATGAGATTTATAACGAACCCGTCGAAGTGTCTTGGGATGAGGTGAAAAAATACTCAAACGTCGTTATCAGTGCGATTCGAAAGATTGATCCGGATAACATTATTTTGGTTGGAACGCCGCACTGGGATCAGGATATTCACTTGGCAGCCGATGCGCCGATTGAAAACCAAAATAATCTGATGTACTCCTTGCATTTTTACGCGGACACACACAAGCAATCGCTGCGGGATCGTGCGGATTACGCACTGAAAAAAGGGCTTCCGTTGTTTATTTCTGAATACGGTGGATGTGCCGCCAATGGTGACGGTCCTTTAAATTTGGAGGAATGGGAGAACTGGGTTCGATGGATGGAAGCGAACAAAATTAGCTCCGTCGTGTGGTCCATCTCGTCTAAGGATGAAACCTGTTCAATGCTTCCACCAGAGGCGAAGAATAATGGAAATTGGCCGCCGGAAACTTTAAAGCCTTCTGGGCGACAGACGAGGGATTTGCTGCGGAAATACAACGCATCATCGGGGAAAACGATCGACGAACCTAAGTCTGTTAGCAAGGGGGAGATGCTTGCCAATGGCGGCTTTTCCGAAGGGAAAAAGAATTGGACGGTCGATCAGGCGCAAGGGGCAGAGGCGGAAGTTGTCATCAACAAAGAAGGACCGAAGGGAGCGTCAGCATTTCGCATGGACGTGGTGGATGTCGGCGAGGAACCCTGGAACCTGCAACTCTATCAAGGCAATCTTAAGGTTAGAGAGGATCAGGAATATCGTTTGACATTTTGGGTGAAGTCAAATTACGAAGGAACGATTAAGGTCATCTGTATGCAGAATCATGAGCCTTGGGAGCACTCAACCGAGCAAGAGGTTTTAGTTTCCGAGCAATGGAAAAAGAAAGAGTTTACTTTTTCGGGGCCCTGGAATGATGAAAACGCCCGGATCACGTTTACTGATTTGGCCACCGATGATGACCGGGTTTATTGGTTTGCCAAGGTGTCGTTTCAGCCAGTGGTGAGTCAGAAGTGAGCGCTGCGCTTGCGGTTTTAATTTCCATTCGCTTTTCCAAAAAAACCAGCCCCCAATGGGGCTGGTCGTTCGCAAGATAGTTTCTGTGAAATGGCCAACTGGCCATAGGGGCTATCCTCAGAACTCTTCATAGAGTGCGGATGCGGCTGCCCCGGCTTCAAGCCCGGTTAATATTGCATCTCCATAATTCATTTCTTCAGAAAGTAATTCAGCTCCAGCGCCAATAATAAACCCACCGAGATCAGCCCAGAATTTTCCGCGAATCCGTTCCATGACGTCACCCTCAAAGATGTCGTTTTGGGCATTCCAGTAGGCAACGGTTCCTTTCGCAAGGGAGAGAGAGCCAAGCATTAGGATAGTTTCCTTGGTGGTGAAGGCTTGCGATTTAGTTATTTCGAGGACCTGTTGGTCTATTGAACGGTTGAACGACTTTAGGTCCGGACTCAACATAATTGTCTCTTCGAGTTTTTGAAACGCACCTTTGATTGGACCTTTGGTTGAAATTTGTTTTTGGAAATTCTCGAAGTAACCGTATCCATCCTGCGCACACAGGCATACTTCAGAAGCCAATTCTTCGGAAGCCAACGCTTTAGTGGGTGCAAGATCGTAGACCTGCATGAAAAACAGCGAAGTATGCTGCAACAATGATTTTGTATCTAAACTTGGGGCCGGTTCCAGTGAGATATTAGCGTAGGTCTTCCGTCCAGGTTTTTTTCGTATGACTATGTCATCACCCTGTCTGGCCATTCCAGGTTTCTTTCGCACGAACATGTCGTCACCCTGTCTGGCCATTCCAGGTTTCTTTCGCACGAACATGTCGTCACCCTGTCTGGCCATTCCTGGTTTTTTCCGGATAACTTTGTCATCGCCCTGTCTAGCCAACTTTGGCAGCTCGAAAAGATTAAGATTAAGGTCGGGGGTCAGGTAGTCGAGTGCCTCATTGTGCATAGTTCCAACTGCGGCAAGTGGGTTGGGATCAAGCGATTCGTTTCCCTCGGAATTAACGATTTTCCCGGGATTAACATTTGTTTTGCGATCATCGCAGTCACTCGAATGTCCGCCCCACCCTTTCGCGATCACCAACGTCAGTTTGGAATCGGGCCCCATAGAAATCAAGGTGACTGACCGCATTCCGTAAGACGTTTGAAAAGTGAGATAGGTGAAGTCTGCCGACGCCTGCATCATTCCTGCTTGATCGTCATTTTTGCCAAAGATCAGCTCGATGCCGGTTGGGTTGCAGCGACATGGTTCGGTACAAGTTGCACCGCAGTCCTCGCATTGCTTGACATCCGCTTTGGATGTGCTTTCGCTAATGATGCTGGAGGCATCTGAGAGACCAGGATCTTCTTCGGTATCCCTTTCAACGATGATGTCGATTCCCGGGACTGGATCATTGTTTTTCCGAGTACCGTCATTCGTCGGCGGGAACAAGCTAACAACGTGGCCCTCTTTGGGCATGTTTTTTGTGCGGCCAGGCGGGAACATGTCAATAACGTGGCCCTCTTTGCTGCCCTGAAGAACCGCAACGGTGAGATGGTCGCAATGGCTACGTCCTAGCTCGGCGTAGTAAAGGTTAATTAGCCCAGGTTTTTTTCGCACGGTCACGGGCTGGGGGCAGCCCATGGTGGGAATGGGAATTCCAAGCCCCAGAATAAGCATGAAAAGGGCCGTAGAAATTTTTAGTCGCATGAGATAGCGTGACATAGTTTGACTCCAAAAAAAAGTGGAAGAGATAAGTGGTGAAATAGGTTAAGCAAGTTGTGTGCCAGTTCAAAAACAACCCTTTTTCGCGTCTTTCAAACGCAAAGAGAATGGAAACTGAATCAAATTGAGACCGCTGCCTCAAATCGAGACGAATTTTTTAAATCAGCGATCCAAACAGCTGTTTCGAAGACCTGGATTAACCGGCACAATAGAAATCGCTCCGAACGCGGTATCTAATTCCTTCTTGCCTTTGGGAGGATTTTGAGTAGGCGGTGATGAAAGATCGCCGCCATCAAAGCGGGTGTTCGGACCGAATGCGACCTGTGCTAACAACTTTAGAGAGAAAGATTTTGACGATGAATCCCAAGCGAATTTTGATGTTGGTCGGAGATTATGTTGAGGATTACGAGGCCATGGTGCCCTATCAAATTTTGTTAATGGTGGGATATCGGGTCGATACTGTCTGTCCTGGGAAAACAGCGGGTGAAACGGTTGCGACAGCAATTCACGATTTCGAGGGCGACCAGACTTACAGCGAAAAACGCGGTCACAATTTTGGAATCAATTTTGATTTCGAAGAAGTTGATGTCAATGAATATGACGGTTTGGTGATTCCAGGTGGCCGCTCACCGGAATACTTGCGTTTAAATGAACGCGTGCTGGAAATCGTTGGGCAGTTTTTCGAACGGAATTTGCCGGTTGCCGCGGTCTGTCACGGCCCCCAAATTTTGGCGACTGCAAACGTGTTGACTGGGCGGGAATGTTGTGCCTACCCAGCCGTTGGGCCGGATGTCACTTCCGCCTCGGGGACATTGGTTGGTCCGAATGAGACGTTTGATAATGCTCACGTCGAGGGGAATCTCGTCACTGCTCCAGCGTGGCCGGCCCATCCTGCCTGGATGCGAGAGTTTTTAAAGTTATTAGGGATCTCATTTGGAAGTGAAAACTAGAAATTGTTTTGTCAAATTCCAAAGTGACGAAACAGTAAGTGGGTTATTTTTTGTTTTTAAATGGCCACTTTTGTACACCTACTCGGTCGGCCCAGGCTTGCCACTGGGCGACCATTTCCGCCAATTTCTCAGGGTTTTCTTTCGCCAGATCATCCAGTTCTGTGCGGTCGGTTTGCATGTCGTAGAGATGCCACTGGGTAGGTTGGTCCTTTCGATAGGCTGAGACGATTTTCCAGCGCCCGTCTCGGAGTGCCAGATTTCCGTGGTGTTCAAATCCAAGCGGTGTTGAGCGTTTGATTGGTCTTCCCGTAAATAGAGGAACAAGGCTGATTCCTTCTACGGGCTTGATTTTATGTTCTGTGTTCGGTTCGATGTCTGTGTGATAAGTCGTTGGGTATTTTATCCCGGCGACATTGAGTAGCGTTGGCATGATGTCAATTAAATGAGCAGGCGTGTCGACAATGGCTCCTTGCTGAGCTGCGGCAATGCCGTCAGGCCAGTGGATGATTAAGGGAGAACTGATGCCGCCTTCAAAGCCGTCATGTTTGTATCCTCGAAACGGTGTATTGGAGACGTTGGCCCAACCTTGTCCATAACCTACAAATGTATCTTCGCCCCCGGGCATCGTTTCGGGGCCAGTTCTCACGGGGCGTCCGTCACGGGTTTGCATGGGTGTCCAAATTTTAGTTTGGAGCCCGTCTTTCCCCAGTGGCGGAAATGATTTGCCGGCAATTTTGTCGGCATTGGATGCACGACCGAATCCTTCGGCGCAGCCTCCGTTATCCTGAAGGTAAATAATCAAAGTGTTATCATATACCTTTTGGTTTTTAAGCTGTTTGACGATTCGTCCAATTCCCTGATCCATTCGATCGACCATCGCCGCATAGACTTCCATGCAACGAATGTCCCATTCCTGATGTTTGTTTTTGCTCCAATCCCGTGCTGCCGGTGACATTGGCCAGGATGAGTCGAGGACACCAAGTTCGTTCGCTTTTTGATATCGTTTCAGACGGATATCCTCGAAGCCCTTGTCGTAAACGCCGTCGTATTTTTTGATGTCTTCTTCCGGAGCATGCATGGGCCAGTGAGCTGAGGTGTATGAGACGTACATGAAAAATGGGTCGTCTTTCGAGTTCGCTTCGTGATCTTTTAAAAATTGGATAGCGTTGTCATTGATTGCATCGGTATAGTAAAAATTGTCAACTTGATATTCAGGGTCATTCTCGGGTGTAATGAAATGGTTTCCTCGGCACAGAGTAGCCGGGTCATAGAAACTGCCGGCACCAATAATGGTTCCATAGAACCGATCGAATCCGCGTTGAAGAGGCCAATTGAAATTGGGTCCTTGCGGGTTGACGTGTCGGGTCACGTGCCATTTTCCGGACATGTAATTCTGATAGTCCTTGCCGAGGGCCTCGGCAAGTGTCACACATTGGCGATTGAGGTCACCTCGGTAGGCGTCGTAGCCACGGTCGCCTGTCATCAATCCAATGCCGGCTTGATGAGAGTAAAGCCCTGTCAGAAGTGCAGCACGGGTCGGGCAGCAGCGGGATGTGTTGTAAAACTGAGTCAGCCGCAAGCCAGAATCTGCTAACTGATCGAGTACTGGTGTTTTAATTTCACTCCCATAGCATCCGATATCCGAATAGCCCATGTCGTCGGCCATGATCAAGATAATGTTTGGTCTCTTGGGAGGCGGCGTTTGCATTGCCGCGGTTGAATCGTGAAGGAAAAGGCAACTGAGTGTGACGAGCAAAGTAAAGGGAAATGTGTTTGGGTACATGGGATTTCTCAAATCAGTGGTCAAACGCAATGAAAGAATGAATGCCTGTTGAATTAATGATTGTAGCGGAATTGCGGTGGCGTGAAATCAGCGAGACGTTCGGATGAGCCTTGGTTCGTAACATGCCGATTGGTCTTTTGTGCAATCCCCGTGAAATAGTTATTCCTTGGAATATTAATTAAAACGCTCGATGAACAGCCACATCGTGCAGTTATTGGCTGATCACGTTGAATAGTGATAGGATGAGATCTATGAAAAAACACCAGATAATGATTCGAGGGATCAATAGCACTATGAAAAGTTTAGCACTTCTTTTGGTCGCCGCCCTGTTGGTTGGCGCACCGCTTCAAGCCGATGACTGGACGATCGACAGTGCGGCAGACTGGAAGCAGAATATTCAATCCGCTGAGGGAGCCGCGGTTGCTGATGGCTCGGTTTCACCAAAAGCAAAGAAAGCGCTGATCACCACAAAAATTCATACGTCGGATGTGAAACGTTCTGCCAAATCGCTTGTTGTGAATCAGTCGGCAATCTGGCAAAACTGGAATCCGATTGAAAACCTCGGTCCTCTCAATTTAGCCGATGCTCCTGTACTCCTGACTGTGGGCCCCGATAATTATTGGATGTTTGGACGTTACCGGAAAGTACCTACTCGAAAGAAGGGGCGGAAATCCCAGCCCGTTCCGCCTTTTAAACCAGAGGCGGCAACGCTCGATGGATTCGACATGCCTTTGCTGACAACAGTTTATGCGAACCAGTTTGACGCTCCAGGTGGCCTGAAGGCGGGGAAGGGCGGATACCATGCTTGGCAAAGTCGTGACATGAAAAACTGGGTCCATCACGGACCGGTCACAGAAGGATTCTCGAAGTGGGTCACCAGTGCAGAGTGGGTCAACGGCAAGGCACTGATCTACTACGACTTTCCGAATGATCAGGATCCACACGTTTACGTTGATGAGGATCTTTTTGACGGTGAACCTGGAAAGAATATGGGGATCGCTGTTAAAGATCCTTCCCACGGATCTGATGCTGGTTTCATTCGCGATCTCAATGGCAACATGCATGTCATTATTGAGGATTGGAGTCCAATCAGTGCGAACAAGCGTTCATGGGATTCGCCGCTGGCCGGACATGCGGTAAGCCCAAATGGGATTAATGGATTCAAATTCCGTCAACCCGCCGTTGATAATCGAACCAAGCCAACCGGCGAGATCGGAACCTACAAGCACCCGCATTGGGCGAAGGAAGATCCAAAAAACTATAAAACCAATGTGGCCCAATACAATATTCACAAACCCGAACAGGAAGCCTATGGTGATTGGGCGGCGATCTGCATCGGCGGCCAGTACTACCTCTTCGGCGACTACGATCCGGTCGGCGGTCACCAGATGAGCGTGGGATGGTTTACATCGCAATCGATTGATCAGCCATTTAAGTGGTGTGATCACATTGGCAAAGGCCACCCAGATCCAGACATCGCCTTTGCTGAGGGAAAGTTCTATCTGGCGACCCAACAAAAGACCGACTATGTCAGCCCCGGTCCGTGGGTGGAAACAGTCGAAGCCCGCGTCGGAGTCGACCTCGACAATGACAAGAAAATCGACCAATGGACCGACTGGACGGAGATCAAAGAAAGCTACGACTACATTAAAGGTTTTTCGAAGCAAATTGCGAGAACACCTGCCGAATTAGATCTTTCGAACTTGCCGGCGGGCTACGGATTTCAAGTCCAAATGCGCCTGACCGATTCCACCGACAACAAATCAAAGCCAATCGTCGAACGAATGAAGATTTCGTTCGCAGAGTAATTCGAGTCCCGGTATTGGTCAAACGTCAGTTTCCCGGGCAAGCTGTATTCCGAAATTGCTAAAATCTGGTTTTTAGTTTTTTTGAATGCTGACATGCGTTGCTTTCAGGCAATTCAGCTATCTCATCGAAGTGACATGGCTTTGGCTGAGGCGATGCAAAATACTAAACGTTGCGAGCGAGTCGAATTGAATATCAAGAATCAGCCGCTAACGTTGGCTCCGTACTCGATCACGCGATTGAAGTTGTCTCGCCCAGAATAGAACCAGTAAGCGCCTTGCAGCAAAACAGATCGGCCGCGATTCCTATTATTCCAGAATCACACGTTTACATTTCGGTAATGCAGGACATTACCTTGGTGAGCAATTGACCAAGACTTTGCCTCGAACACTGATGCCATTCATTTACGGAGTTTTTCATGCAGACCATCCCCTCTTCAGTCTTCGGCACGTTGTTGGCTGGCCTCGTGCTGTTCACAAGCACGTTGCTTGCCCAAGAACTTGACAAATACGGCGGCACGACGGCCATCAAAGGCAAAGCAACCGGCTTCTTTCATATTGAAAAGATCGATGGACGCAATTGGTTCATCACGCCCGACGGAAATGCTTTTTTTGCCGTTGCGTTGAGTCACACGTTTTCCGGTGAAAGCAATGTTGCTTGCCAGAATGTATACGGCGGCGACTCGGATGCTTGGTTGAAAGGTTCGTTTGAGAAGGCTAAGGCAATGGGGTTCAACTGTGCGCTCGGAAGCGCCACTAGTCCAGAGCGAAACTTGAATGGCTTCGTTGACGTACCAAAGGCTGAGAAGCTGTTCCGCGATGCCAATTTTCCATTCGCGGTTGGCGTGATCTTGATTAAGCACCCTTGGGAGTTTGTTGAAGGTGAAACGTTGCCGGATATTTTTCATCCCGACTACTCGCAGATGATTAAGACGCGAGCTGCCGAAGTCTGCGGAAAATACAAAGACGATCCGTTGTGCATGGGGTACTACTACGGATTTGGCGCGTTCAATAAATCGGACGAGTGGGTCAACCATCATTTCTCGCTGCCAGCCGGAAGTCCCGGTCGAAACGTGTTGTCCAACGTGCTAATCAAACGCTACGACAATGATGTGGCAAGATTCAACGCGGTCTACGGAACGACGTTGAAGGATATGGCTGAACTGAAATCGACTTTCGCATTAACTTACGAAAAGGAATACGAACGTCGCAACTATGCTCGCGTCGGCGAGTCGTTGGACAAACAGAAGCTCGCCGATTTCGAAGCCATTGTGTCTCACATGTGTGTTTCACTTTATCGGCTTGGCCACGAATCAATTCGGCGTTGGGACAAGAACCATTTGATTCTCGGCTCGTTCATCAAGGAATGGGCTTTGTCGTTGGATTCTTGGAAGGAAGCAGCACCCTTCGTAGACATGATCGCGCCGCAGCACGTTAACGAGTTCATCTCGGTCAACGCTATTGCGGGTGCGACCAATCTGCCAATTATTTTTTCCGATGAGTACTTTGGGTTTCACTATCCGGGAAAAACGGGCAGCCTGCACGCAGGGTTAGTTTCCCACGACGCCCGTGGCGAGGTTTACGAAGCCAATCTGATGCGGCACTTCAGAGATCCGCAAGTATTGGGCGTGACGTATTGCGCGTGCATGTACGACCAGGGCGGAAACACTCTGGCGAAGAATAACCAAAACGGCTTCTACTCGCTTGACGGTAAGCCTCGAGAGAAACTGATTGAAGCCGTGACGAAAGTGAATGGTTCGGTCTACGAGCACGCAACCAATCCAGCTTCGCCTGAAGAGCTGAAAAAGCTACACACAGAGTTGTTTGGGAAATGGAAAGAACATGGCGTTCGCCGCAATCGCAAATAGTTGTATCGGATCGCCCACTCGATCCAGCGTGCGCAAATCAGAATCTGACGAATCATAAAATTGGAAATTGCAATGAGAAGACTACCATTGGAAACGACCTGCCGAGGCTTGAATGTTCGGAGCCTCTTGGCGAGTTTCATGACATTGATTTTGCTCTTCGGGTTTTTCGCGACCACGGCGCGAGCCCAAGAAGCAACTGGCTTCATTAATGTCAAACAGATTGACGGCGTGTGGTGGTTCATCAACGCTGACGGTGACAAGTTTGTCAGCGTTGGCGTCAATCACATCGAACCGCATTTGTGGCTGGCTCCGTACAACAAAGCGTTAACGCTGAAAAAGTACGGCAGCGATATGGTTGGGGCAGAAGGTCACTTCAACACGAAAGGTTCTGCCGCTAAAAAATGGATTGACGCCCAAGTCAAAACGACTCGCGAACTCGGCTTCAATACGTTCGGCAAACACACACATCCAACGATTGATCCGAAGCTATACCAAGATCAAATTTACTACATCGCATCGCTCGATACCGCTCCGTTGGCTGGTTGGCAGCAACGGCGTGGTCGAGGTCCAAGACCTGATGTGTTTTCGGCTGACTTTAAGAACCATGTTGAAACTCGGGTCAAACAAGTGGCTCAGCTTCATAAAGATAGCCGCAACTTGATCGGCTATCTCTACACGGATGTTCCCAGTTGGATCATGGGTCGCGCTGAACAGATAGAACGGGACGATACGACGATGATTTATCCATGGATCAATGCGATCGTGGCCCTCGGCGAATCGTCGCCAGGGAAGTTGCGATGGCTCAAACATCTGCAGGAGCGTTACCCAAACGCGGAAGCGGCGGCTAAGATTTGGGGCATGCCGATCAGCCCGACCTACGGAATCTCATGGGCGGAGATGGCGAGGCAGATGGATTGGACAAAATCCACCGACGCTGCCGCCGCCAAAGAAGATATGTTGACGTTCATGCCGATCATCGCGGAGCAATGGTACTCACTTCATGCGACGCTGATTCGTAAACACGACCCGAATCATTTGATTCTTGGTGACAAAAATATGGTGATGTGGCACTACGATTTTATGTTGCCATCAATTAAGAAACATGTCGACGTGGTCTGCGTTCAAGCTTACGGTCCATGGGGAAAAGATATGAAGCTGAGCGACAAGATTTACAAAGCGACAGGCAAACCGATCTTCAACGGAGACGGTTGCTTTGGTCTCGCTGGTCCGAATCAACAAGAGTGGGGCGTGAAAGGATTTCGAACGGGTGCAACCTCAGTCGAAGACGTCGCATTAAAGTATGAAGAAATGCTTCGAGGCATGATGGCAACGCCTTACTACATCGGCTGGCATCATTGCGGCTACATCGAGCAATGGGATGAATCCGAACGAGGCGATGCTCCCCGAAACGAGAACGGCTTCATTGATCCCATGGAAAAGCTTCGCACACAATGGACCGACGTTTTGAAAATCGTAAATCGTTCTGCTGCAAAATTGCACGAAGCTGCGAAGTAAATAGATTGTAATTCCATTAGGAAGACGGTTCACATTGCTTTGAACATTTTCTGATTCAATCATTGCAGACGAGAGCGGCAATCGCTTCACGAGTGGTGTCTTCTAAGCCCGGCCAGCGTATAACCAACTCCAACAATAAAGAGTCAACTGGCAACATTTTCGGTTTTCTCTAAACCATTACACGACAGTTGGTTGCAAATTTCGCAACTCGGGTTCGATCCCCGCCGCCTCCGGAACGAAACCTCGTATTTGACCTGAACGATTTTGACGAAACGCTGCCGAGGCTCTGGAAGTGGGATGTTAAACGCCTGGCGATCAGAGTGATGATTAGGAGACGGCACAACGGTTTGAGCGAAACGCAAGTTCGAAAAATAACTCGTCGTTCGATTTCGGCGATTCGAAGTTTCGATATGACCTGCTCGGCTGTATGACGTTTTCGTCCCATTGCGTTTCTCCCTGATTGAATCCAAATCCTAACAAAATCCTAAGTTCTGTTGTGGACTCGTTCTCGGGGGGGCAGGTCAAGTCTGGTCGAAGCCAAAGAGTTGGCCCGCCATAAGGATGTGCGGATGACGATGCGGTACACTCACATCGGGTTGAAGGATCAGGCAAAGGCGATTGAGAATTTACCGACGGATCCGAGTTGGCAAACCCGCGTGCCCGCAACCGAAAAGTCGCAGCAAAAAGTCGCAGCATATACGCAGCAAGTCGCAGCATATACGCAGCAAGTCGCAGCATATACGCAGCATATCCGCAGCAAATCAGGCGTCTCTGAGGGGCAATCCGAGTCGTCAGGAGACACCGGTTGTCACCCAAAAGGCGAAAGCAAGATTGACGTAAGTCCTTGCAAAGATTCACCTTCTGGCGTGCAGAGACAAAAAAAGGCACCGCCTGTCACGGCGGTGCCTGTAGCGGAGGACACGGGGGTCGAACCCGCAACCCTTGCGGGCAATTGATTTCGAATCAACCTGCTAGCCATTCGCTTATCCTCCAGTTTGCCGGTTCTCACTGGTGCTACCGGAACGTCCTTAAAAAACGACCAATATTGTCACTTGCGAAAACGGCGAACGTGACGACCAAGATTTCAAACCTCGATCAGGTTGGCCGAACCGCAAATGTAACGTCAGCGGCCAGCGTCACGTTTCCGAACCCAGTCTACCATAATCAGGCTACGAGTGAATGGCTCTTCCCGCGTAAAACGTACAAGAGGGTTTACGAAAACCTGTTATTTTTTGATGGCCGAACAGCAACTAAAACTAATGATAAATCATGCTGTAAAAGGGGCGTTGGAGGTTTGCAATCAGGTATTAAGTGGCTGACTTGGTGGAGGTTTTATTTGGATGTCTGTTTAGGCACCATCAATAAATTATAAAGTTCGATCGCTTCGGCGATGTGTTTTTCGACAATGTCGGCCGTTAAGAAGCTAGTTGGAAGGGGAAAGAGGAAGGCGTTTAATTGGGTCTCTAATCGCATGTGCGGGTGTGACAAGAAAAACGGAATTGCGTTTACGTTAAAAAATCTTCGGAAATGCTCCTCGTCTGACGAGCTCACTAAAAAGCGATCTGAGAACTCCGGATATTTATTAAAGTCGATGTCATGCCAGCCAATCCCGATAGCATGGTCAAGTTTGTCGAGGAACGATTCTGGCTCAATGCGAAACTCCGGGCACACGAGAGCTTTCGATCGCAACAATAAATATGCATGGTGCTTGGTGTGTTTTCTGACTCCATGGCGGACATCGAAAATTGAAATATGAATTTTTCCAGTATTGCCTTCAATGAGGTTGGTAATCCAAAAGCTAGACCCCAATCTCTTTCGCCTGGTTGGGAAGTTAAAACGGTCGAGTTGATTGTGAAGCAGTTGACTTCCTTTTGGGGAAAAATTCAGTCCCATCTTTTTGGCGATTTCCCGGAGGCCTTTGATTCGTGCCTTATCCCGTTTGCTCTTTAAAATTAAGAGCAACACACCCAAGGGGGCGAAAATGATCAAAAGAAAAATCAAAGACCAAAGTTCACCATTAATTTGGAATAAAAGCATTGGGATAGCTAGTTGTTGTCAGTTGCCAAGGATTGGAGAAAGTGAGATCGGTTTACGCGGGGAATCTGTCGCGAATTTCTGGTTGCTGGAACAGATCCTCGGTGATGTGTTCTCCAAGAGAGCGGTAGACTTCAAATTTAGTTTCATTGAAGAATTGATCGCTCGTAGATTCGTGTGGGAAGCTGGTGACCTTCCGTTTGTAAAACTTTACGTACTCGGATTCATCCCCTGAGTACGAGAGCTTTATATAAATAAAGACCCCTGTCGTGCCGTCATGGTATTTGATTTCACCGACTGCAAAGTGTTGTTTTGAGATGCCATCCTTGTTGGGGAGAAGGTCCGTTACATCAATGTTGATTTTCGTATCCATGTCGATCTGGGCGTATCTCTGAATAGTGGTCAGGTCGAAGAACTCAAAATTAGGATCAGCACTGCCATCCACGCAGATGATTGTTTTGCAGCGACGCTGAAGCAATTCGTAAACCCCCAGGTTTTCGATGTGACCACCGTCCGAGCAGTTGACGAATTTTCCTCGATCGCTGACGGCTCCACTTGCTTCAGTCATTAGAGAGAGCAAACCGGGGTTTCGCCGGAAAAGCCACTGGGTGATTGTTTTGCGATGCGTCCTGCCGGGGTGGGGCAGCCAGTAATTTAAACGAAAGTTTAAAAGCGCCATGATAAACGAAAGAGAGCGAACTGTTTTTGCGCCCATCATCGGACCTGCTGCTGCAGCGGAAATCGCCATGGCGGTTCCAAGGTCGAGGTTGCGATCAAATTCTTCCATCGATTTTGTGTCGCAAAATCCAGTGTAGTTGCTCCCACAGAATCGCTTGGAAAGTAAAAAGGGAACCGTTTTGCGTTGCCTTAATTGAGGGTCGGAACTGCCTTGGAGGTTTAATGCCGTATTGATCAAATGATAGGGAGCATTGCTGCCATTCTGGGAAAGTTCGCTTAATCGTATCGCATCGGCGGAAATTAGGTTTTCATCACCGCTGGTTGTTTCGTTATCTGGGTCAGGTTGGATTAAGAAAGTTTTGCTAAGTCGATCTCTGTACGCCGGGTGAAGTGAGATGTGATTGATGTTGGCAAACAGGTAATTAAACAGGGCGAGGAATGCGGCAATCAAATAGATGTCCCATTCTGTCCTCAGGCTGAGGATGGACAATTCAGGAATCGAAACAACATCATCCCAGTACGAGGTGATGTCCAGGGTAAGGTCACTTTGGTGACGTGTTGAAAGTGCTCGATAGACCGGTAGTAGATCTTTATGGGGAATCATCGCATGGTTGTGAGAAATCTTTAAAATTGAATCCTGGACGTTGCTGGGGTTCACAGATTGAAAATCGATATCGTAATGCGAGGGATCGAACTGTTTCTCTTTTAAAATACTGTTGACGACCGTACGCAGTTCCTTTTTTCTCTCAATGACATCATCGATGGTCGATTCGGGGTCATCAATCACTTTCGCATAGCCTTTGAGAGCGGCGATGTAATTCTGACTGGTCGCGGTGTTGACGTCCGGCGAGTTAATAACATAGACGCAGCAGATAAGATAAAACCCGACAAGGATAACGGGGGCGATAGCTCCGACACTCCAGTAAATTACCGTGGTGCGAAATCGAATGAGTCCAATGACCAGCAAAATTGCGAGGGCAAAGAATCCCCAAAGAACGGTGCTTCGTATTCCAAGTTGAGCGTGGTACTGAACGGATTCACTGATGTTTCGAATTACGTTTTCGGCGTCACTGTTCACTAGAAACTCGAGACCTGCCAAAAGTGGGATGGTCAGTATTGAAATGACAGCCAGGACGAGAAAAACCCCGGCTCGTTTTTCAGCTCGGTTACGTTGCTGCCAAGTTAGTCGTCGAGAGTGAGTGATTGGGCGTAAGAAAACGGTGCCGATTAAAGGTAGGATTCCAAGAACCGCTAAGAGATACCTCGGAACGCCAAGACTGGTCAGGCTTGAGAGTTCAAAAAATATTTCGGATAAGAAAACGAAAAAGATAATGATCGGTACGAATAGCAGTAAAGTCTGAAAGACGCCGATAATAAATAAGGCTGGCATGCGAAGCTGGTTCAGAAGCCCGCCCGACACTAAAAAGTTACTGCCATTTCTTAAGTGGTTAAGTGCAGCGGGTTCGGTTTCACCGGCGTGGTCAACGATTAGTCTTTCTCCGTTTTGACCACGGTGCGTCAAAGAAGAAAGGCACGCACCGGTATAGCCGCCCCCTGAAACCGTGGACAGATAGTCTACCGCATTAAATAAACCCGCTTTGATAAGCCCCTGGACCACACCAAGGCTGAAAGACGCAGACCTAATGCCACCGCCGGAAAGAGCGAGACCAATTAAGTCGTTATCAACGCTGGGGCCGGATTTAGCAGCATCAGTCGGTAACTCTCGCGGATCGCCAACGGTGGATCTTCGACGTCTCACCTCCTCAAGTTCTGCTGGAAATACTTCTTCAACAAATTGATTTGCTTTGGCTTCGTCTGTCATTACAGGGTCTTTGGGAGTTTTATAGAGTCGAGCTGGAAGAGCTATATTGGATGGAGCCGTAACCCTTGTCAAATCGCGGGGCGAGTTGGCAGGGCAGAGTGGATTGCAGTCGAATGCTGGTCGGGTGTCAGAGGACATTCCGACACTTTTTAATGATAGGGAACTGGGCCTCTAACAACAGTAGAGGGCAAGGAAATGTTCGGTTGAGATTGGAACGCGTCGAATTGCCAATCGCAGTGTCAAATATTGTGACCTGCTCACCAGATTGTTGGAGCTTGTTGTTGGCAATAAGCATTCCGATTTAGCCCCTTCTGTTATCAGACTGTTTCGTCGGATCCGGTGCGGCCAAAAAACGGCGAAGTTTGCTGTTTGTTGTTGCACTACCCGTTATAGTAATCTTTGATCTTTGGGTTACCTGTTGTGTGGGTTTCTTAGCGATGTCGAGGTCTGGGACGCGGGCGAGGGGGCGTCGATCTTCAAGTCGGTGTAGGAATCGCTGTTTTCTGAAAAAAGGATAGGGCTTTATGATTCGTTTTTTTCTTTGCGGTGTAATCGCTTTAACGATCGTTCATGGTAGTCGGTCGAGTTTGTTGGCAGATGAGTCGGTAAAAGCGCGGGCTCAACCAAACATTCTTTGGATCGTGGGAGAGAATTTAAAGCTCGATTTAGGCTGTTATGGGGCCAGAAATGTCCGGACTCCGAACCTCGATAAATTGGCAAGCAAGGGTGTGATGTACACTCGGGTATTTTCAACTTCCCCCGTGTGTGCTCCAAGCCGGAGCGCGTTTTTTGTGGGGATGTATCAGACGACGACGGACATGCACAATATGCGGTCTCATCGAACAGATGGATACCGCTTGCCGCAAGGGGTGAGGCCTCTGTCACACCGCCTGAGCGATGTTGGTTATTTTACAGCGAATATCAAAACGATTGGAGACGAAGTTGTCGGTTCGGGGAAACTGGATTTGAATTTTGTCGAAGAAGGAAAACTGTATGATTCGAACCGGTGGGAAGATTTGAAATTGAATCAACCGTTTTTTGCACAAGTGAATACGCTGGAAGCCGAGTATGACATTTACGATCGACAAACATGGCGCCAGCCTCGCGTAGAATGGAAGGGAGAGAAAACGCATGAGAAAATTGCAACCGAAGAAAATGTTACACCCCCACCCTATTATCCAGATCATCCCGTTGTAAAAAAGGAATGGGCTCGTTACCTCAACTCAATTTCGGGAATGGATCGTTCGGTTGGCAAGATACTTGACCAGCTAAAAAAAGACGGACTCTCGGATAATACAATCGTTATGTTTTTCGGTGATAACGGCAGAATCGAACCTCGAGGTATCCATTGGTGTTACGATACAGGATTGCATGTTCCTATGATTATCCACTGGCCGGAAAATTTTCCAAAGCCCAACGGCTATCGAGCGGGAACGGTAAATGAACAAGTGATTAGCTTGATCGATTTGACGCCTACGACGCTGGGATTTGCAGGAGTGGTTCCGCCATTGGGGATGCAGGGGCGAAAATTCATGGGAACGGAATTGCCGCCGCCACGGAAATATGCGTTCTCGGCGAGGGATCGGATCGATGAGACTGTCAACCGAATTCGGAGCGTCCGTGGAGAGCGATACCACTATATTAAAAACTACTATCCCGATCGACACTTTACTTCGCTCAATCGCTATAAGGAAAAGTGTTTTCCGATCAAGCCATTGATGAGAAAGTTAATGGCCGAGGGGAAATTGTCGGGGCCCTCGGCTGATTTAATGGCTCCCACGGTTGCACCGGAACAATTGTTTGATACCTGGAATGATCCCCACGAGATCAATAATTTAGCTGAATCTGATTTGCCGGAACATCAGGCCGCGTTATTGCAAATGCGACAGGCGTTGGATTTGTGGATTGTTGAAACAAATGACCGCGGCAATTTTCCGGAACCGGCCGAGGTTGTTGCTCCATTCGAAAAAGAAATGCATGACTGGTTTGGCACGCCGGCGTGGTATCAAAAGAAATAATCGACGTCTCAACCGCTCACTTCGATGCTTTTAGGGAAATCAGCAATGGATAAACAGCAACTCGTGGCCAATTTGAGAGCCACACTCGAAGATTACCGAATGACGCGAGGTGAGAAGCGAGCATTAAAAGAAAGAGTCGACGGTCGCTCTCAATCTGAGCGAGATAGTCTACGTCACGAGGCCTTTGAGTTGGCGCGAGGAGAGTTGACTAGCCCACAAGCAGTTGAAATAACGAAATGGCTCGAGGCGGTCGTCAAGCTGTTGGTGCTGGAGCCTACGTCGTCCGAAGTGCAGTCCGAGGCGTTCTTTAGCCCCGAAGACAACTGTGTCGCAAAATTAGTTTCCTTGCTAATGCTCGCCCGTAAGTCGATTGATATTTGCGTATTCACAATCACTGACGATCGAATTGCTTCCGCGATTCTTGATGCACATCGACGCAAGGTTGCTATTCGAATCATTACAGACGATGAGAAGGCGGAGGATCTCGGTTCCGATGTTTCTCACCTCAAAGAAATGGGGGTCCCGGTGCGAACAGATAAAGACCCTGATCACATGCATCATAAATACGCTTTGTTTGACGGCCAGCGACTTTTAACGGGGAGTTACAACTGGACGCGTAGCGCGGCTTTTCGAAACGAAGAAAATTTCATCGTCACCAATGACACCAAATTAGTAAACCGGTTTTGCGTTCATTTTGATCGCCTTTGGAGAAAGTATTAGGTATCAGAAAAGTTACCATTGGATTTGCGATCGCCTCTAAGTTGTTTTTTTAATTTGTCTGATTGCGGTGATTTGTTAGCCGCTAGGGGATCAATTTGATTAGTACGGGCGTGATGGAAGCCAGTCAGTCACTCTTCAAGGGTGCTAAGCGAGAAATGAAAATTTGCATTGGTGAACGTTTTGGGGGATACTCTGCGCACTTCCAAAAACGCTGTTTAGCCTTGAATCTAATATGAAAAACCGATGTTTCCCGCGTTTCGCGGGTTCAATCTTGTGCCATTTTCTCGTTTGCCTCTTTTTGATGACGATCGGTTGCGAAGCACCGCCTGTTTCTGACAAACAACAGGGCGATGTGTTTGGGCAGTTGAATTCGATTCAATCGTGCTATTTGCAGTATTCAATGCAGTACAACAAAGCACCGGCATCGCCCGACGATTTGGCACCACTCCTTGAGCAGGCCGGTCTAACGGGGCCAGATGTCTTTCGTTCCTCGAGAGATGGCACAGATTTTGTGATTTTCTGGGGAGTGAAGCCTGATCTTCAGTCGGGCGGCAATGTTGTACTTGGCCACGAGGCGTCCGGGTTGGATGACCAGTGGGTGGTCATGACATCAATGGGGGTAGTCGCGATGTCGGCGTCCGAATTCCAGGACGCTGAGTTCCCCTCGGGCCATGTTGCCCCAACCGAATTGACTGATCCGGAGTGATCGGTGAGTCGAGAGATCTGAGTTCATTAATTTTTTTATTCAGCAGCGAGTTAATCTATGACCGGTTCACGAAGTAGGGGTTTTACCTTAGTTGAATTATTAGTGGTAATTGCCATCATTGGGATTTTGATTGGAATGTTGTTGCCGGCGGTGCAGCAAGTCCGCGAGGCCGCCCGACGAACGGCTTGCTCAAATAATTTAAAGCAAATCGGAATTGCGGTACACGATTATGAAAGCTCTTTGCAGTTGTTTCCTGACGGAGGCAAGAACTGGTGGGCTGGGCGAAGAAAGCAAGGGGGCGTTCCTCGGATGGCGCCCGATCAAAACTGGGGTTGGCTCTATCAAATTCTACCCTTCATCGAGCAAAATAATCTTTATGAAGAACCCAATAATGCAATCGTAAGACGGACGCCTGTTCCCGCCTATTTTTGTGCTTCACGTCGTCCACCCACGGTTTTGGGAGGAACTCGGGCAGTCAATGATTACGCTGGAAACGCTGGGTTAAGGCTCAACGGAGGTGGGCTCGGTAATTGGGGGGATGGCATGAATGGCGGTGTGATTGTGAGAGGCGGTTTTGCTCCCAAAGTAACTTTTGGTTCCGTCACTGACGGGTCTTCCAATACTATTCTCGCCGGTGAGAAGGCTCTTAATCCCATGGATTATGATCGCTTCAGTACAGCTGACAATGAAGGTTATACTTCTGGTTGGGACTGGGATATTGTTCGGTGGGGGGATCAGTTGCCCTGTTCCGATCGAGAGGCATACAGTGCTGACTATCGGTTTGGGTCTGCACATTCCGGCGGAGTCAATATGGTCTTTGTCGATGGTTCCGTTCATTTTATTCGACGCAATGTCGACCTCGATGTTTATAAAAACGCGATCCAACGCGACGATGGAAATGCTACGAATATTTTTGAAGAGTGAGAAACGAACAGCTCACGCAATAATTGTTGTTTGGCGTGATGTTTTCAATTTAGATAAGTCGATGGTTTGCTAAAAATCATCGGCTTTTTTTGTGCTTGGATTTTCGCGATTCATTGACACTATTAAATTCTTAGCGGTGAACCGGTTTGTCGAAGGGGTTGGCTAATTCCTCTTTGTGAACTGCTAGCGTCAGAAGTTGTTTCTGGGTATACGTTTACTCTCACTTGCGGTACCAGATGCCAGTGACCAAGAAATCAGGGTAGGTTATCGACGGTACTTGATTTAGTTTATAGGCAACTCGGCGACCTGTTGTTTAGGTAAGTTCGATGAGAAGCTCGACTCGTTAGAGAGGAATCTTTAGCGGGGACGAGAGTAGTTTCCGAAGGATCGGAACGCTGGAATATTTAGCCTCACCACCATGGAAGGGAGTGCGCATGAGCGTGCGACTGATTCAAGTTTGTTGTCTGTTTAGTTTAGTGCTTGGATTCGCCGCTTCTGAAATGGCCAGTGGTTTTGATGGGCGCGGGCAGTCACGAGGAAGAGTCGAGAGTACAAATTTCGTTGTTTATGCTTCGGATTATCGTTTAGCCACGCAGGTCAGTCAGAGAGCTGAAGCATATCGTAAGTCTTTAGCAATTGAATGGACCGGTCGAGAATTGGCTCCCTGGAGTCAGAAGTGCCCGATCGAAGTGGAGCTAGGGGGCGCCTCGAGTGGCGAAACCAGTTTTGCGTTTGTGGATCAAGCCAATGGACGTGGGTATCCCATTGAATGGCAGATGAAGATTCGGGGCCCCTATCAGCGAATCCTAGATTCGGTGCTGCCTCACGAGATTACACATACTATATTTGCAACGCATTTTGGACAGCCGCTACCGAGGTGGGCCGATGAAGGTGCGTGCACGATGGTTGAGCATGAGCTCGAAAAAAACAAGAATCACCAATTGCTGATGGAGTTCTTACATTCTAAGCCATCTATGGGGATCCCGTTTAATCGTATGTTTGTAATGCGATCTTATCCTCGTCAAATTCTTCCACTTTACGCACAGGGCTACAGCGTAGCGAAATTTCTAATCTATCAAGGTGGTAAGCAAAGGTTTGTTCAGTACATTGGCAAGGGGCTAAAACAGGATGAGATGAATCGCGGTTCTGCGGGGTGGAGTGCGGTGACCGCGGAATTTTATGGGTACAAGGATTTGTCTGAACTGCAGACTTCGTGGATTAAGTGGGTGGGGGATGGTAGCAATGAAATTGCCTTAAAAACGGCTGGAAATCGGTATTCAAAAATGGTTTCCGAACAAGGTTCAGAATCTACCTTCGCAATCAACCCGAAGCCATCTGAGAAGGTTGCTGCACTGAATATGGGTGGAGCTAAAACAAATTTTTCTGAACAGATTGCCACTTCGCCGGAGAGCCGTAAATCGTCGGAGAGTGGAGAGAATCTCGTTTTCGAGATTCCAATCTACCGACACCCCAAAAATATGACTCAGGGTTCTAAGCCAATTTTACGTTGATGCCTTAGATGCTAGATACGACTGGGCTGGATACGACTGGGCTGGATACGACTGGGCTGGATACGACTGGGCTGGATACGATTTTGATAACGCAGCGATTGGTTCAGGGTAGGCGATATGAGTTTCTGGAAAGTGTTGTTCGGTAAGCGTCAATTTACTTACTTTGATGATGCCTATGCTTTAACGCGCGATTCGCTCTGGAATTCACTGCAAAGCACATTGAAGTCTGAACGCTACGCAAACCACCCGGTTTGGCTTGTCGTTCATTTTTTTGACACGTTTACCTGGCTGCAAGACCGGCTTGATGAAAGTGGCATTCCCTACGAGGTTGAGACGTCGGAAATAGATGCTAAGCGGTTGAGCTATGATGCGGTTGTCACTCAAAATGGAATTCGGTTAGTGCTCGCCAAGTCGCTCTTATCTGTCGGCGACCACGCCAGTTCGGATACGGATTTAGAGCGATCTCTAGCGGTGATCGTTCTCGAACGCCATCCGCTACTAGAGCATGATCTTCGAATTGAAAGAATCGCACGTTCCTTTCCAATCCGCGTCGAGTACGGTCATTATCTCGCGCTTGACGATTCGGTGGTTCAAATGGTAGTCAACGATGCAACGCTGAAGATTTTGCAGCAAATGGGATTCAATGATCAAGAGTTAATCACAAGCACGATGGTGACTCGGCGATTAAAAAAAGTGCTCGGTCGAATGGAGTCAAGCTTTCAATCTGATCGTGATGCAGACTCGGCTGCCGACTGGATCGAACTCAATTCGAAAAAATAGGTCGACTTGTCAAAGTGAGAAATAAAAAACAGAACGGTTTTAAGTGAGTAGGATTGCGACCGAGAGCGCTAACACTGAGATGCACGTGGCGAGGATGGCGAATGAGAATCGCATCCATGGTGATGCGAGAGCCAACAGTGGGAGCAGGGTAGTCGATACAAAGGCGATGCGGCCCATCATAATCATCGGCATTCGGAATCCAACTGCATCATAGAAAAGACGTTCTAGTGGCAGCCAGACTAGTCCGAGCGTGGCGGCACCGACGACCAGGGCTATCTTCAGGCCAAGCTCACCCCCGTTCCTCGCTTTGGAGTAGGTGGATGCTGTAATGACAGCTGGAATAATGAATAAGTAACTGGCTCCATTGACGTAAATTGAGGTTAAAAAACTCAGGCCGATCCATATCGAAAGAATCCCGATCAGCAGAAGTTCCGCTTTCATAAATCTTGTCGCCAGGGTCGCCGCCGCCCCTGCAATAGCAAAGCCCGCCGCCCAGTATCCAATTAAAATAGCCGTAGGATTTTTTGGCCAATCGAGTTGCAAGTGATCGTCTAGGCGAACCAGATTTTGTAACTCAAATAGGACAATGTACGTCAAAGCAATGGTAACTATGGGGAGCATCAGATTCATTGCTGGAATTAGAATTGCTCGAAAGTCAGAAGCCGAACCATCGTCTTTGGGTCGGGTGGGATTTTTGATGCGCTTTACGATCGCAAACAAAAAGAGAAACAACGCCAGTCCGGAAATGTAGATAGACCAGTTCGCAGGCCAGCGGAGAATCAACTTTCCGAAAAGGTCAAAGTAGACTGCTTCGTTGGTGGTCGCGGGAGGGAGGGAATCGAATTGCTCAATTTGTGAAGAGTTGAGCAGTGCCAGCGTTAGGCCTAGTGCATTGTTTCCATGGTGCTGCATGCTTCCGAGATCTCGATTTTCAAAATTATCCTCGGCTGTGTGGTAATACTTAACATTCCCTATGTAGGCGAAGTTATAGCCATGCATGCCGGCACGCTTAAAGATGGAAAAGTCAGTGTCTCGTGGGAGGCGTTTGTAGATTTCGAAAAAAAGTGAGGATGCAAATTTGGGGCCGTCGATCCTGCTAAAGACGGACAGTAGGTCATAGCTTTGAAGGCTGGTTTCAAACATGCAGCTAGGCCCGCTGGTTCCGCGAGCTTCAAGGTTAATCACAACACCGATCTGCTGAGCGAGTGGATGTTCGTCGACAAACATTCTGGCTCCAAGCAGTCCAAATTGAGCGTTAGGATTTCGTTCTTCTCCGTCGGTGATTAAGAAAATAACCTCCCGTTCAGAAACTGGTTCGCTGGCAAGTATTCTTGCGATTTCCAGCAGAGAAGCGACCGCTACACCGTCGTCACTTACTCCAGGGCCACTGGTTACCGAATCGTAGTGTGCTACCAAAAGCAGTGGCTTTTTTGTTTTGGATAGCGGTTCGGTGCGGATTCTCCTGGCGATGATGTTGGTCAGGTTGATATCAAGGTTTGCTGGCAGAACGAGTTGGTTTAGGCGGGGAACCGATACAGTGCCATGCTGAAGTTCGACACTATATCCAAAAGCTTCAAACTGAGATGTAATATTATCCCTGACTTCACTGTGAGCAGGGCTGCCTGGAGGGTGGGGGACAGTATCGTCCATGATAGATCGAAGGATTCGATCGGCTCGCTCCGCAGAGAAACTATCCTCGGAAATAGAACTGGGTAATGGAGTTGGTGGACGATAGGAGTTCACGCTGGTCGCAGCGATTGCGATCCAGATCAAAAGAGATGTGATTAGCGGCCACGAGGCGGGTGGTTGATTTCCGGGCGTGGTTGGATCGGTGGGCACGGGTTATTTTTTTCCCAGTTGACGTTTCGATTGGAAAAAGTTCGTGAGGATCATGCCGCATTGGGGGCCAAGGATTCCTGGAATAACTTGGGCTTGATGATTTGTGCGAGGGTCAGTCAATAATTCGTAAAGCGAATGTACCGCTCCGCCTTTAGGGTCGGATGCTCCAAAGACGACCGTCGGAATCCGTGCCTGAAGAATGGCGCCCGCACACATTGGGCAGGGCTCAAGTGTTGCGTAGAGAACGCAATCTTCCAGTCTCCAGTCACCAACGGCCTCAGCCGCTTGGGTGATTGCCAGCATTTCCGCATGGGCAGTTGGGTCCCGCAGTTGTTGGCATAAATTATGTGCGGCTCCAATGATTCGTTGGCCTTTTACGATCACGGCACCCACGGGAACTTCATCGAGTTGACTCGCTGCAAGTGCCTGGTCGAACGCGAGCTTCATGAAGTGCTCGTGAGGAAATATCTCAAGATTCATAAACGGTTTTCGATAATTGAATTAATTCGGTGTAGGCCTAAACGAATTACCTCGTTCGTAAGAGCTTTATTTTTTTGGGATCGAAGAGAATTTCCGGAGTTTGATATTTTTGTATTCCGCGACTGTCATAAAGCTACAGAGCCCAATCGGTTTGCAGAGCGTGGTGTCTCCGCGAAGTGATATCTTTTTCCCTTTGATGTTTTTGTCGACAACCTTTTCGCCATCAATCCAGACCTGAATGGTTTCTGGTTGCACTCGAACCCTTATTTTATACCACTGATTTTTTTCAAACTTTAAATACGAGCAGGTGTCGTTGCGAGAAGCATCCTGATCGTCGATGCAGGATAAGCCAACCGTTGAGCCTCCCCAGCCGCCGACTATCAAAGTGCAATGGGACTCTTCGACAGGAAAAGTCAGACCGCAGAAGAAATCGATTCCATCCGTCTTTCTTGCTTCTAGCGAAATTTCGTAATTGGTTTTTGGGAGGTCATCGCGTGTAGAGCTGATCCCGGTAAAAGGATCTCCTGCCTGAAGTTCAATGCGACCGTCTTTGATTTCGCAGTCTCCCTGTCCACCAAACTCAATGGTTTCCCAGTCCTCAAGTGATTTTCCGTCAAACAGGGGTTTCGGTTTGGAGGTCCATTTCGGTTCCGGCTCTTGTTTCTTTTTCTGCGGATCCTGTGTTTGAATTTTAGCTCCGCTTAAATTTTGCAATGTTTGAAATGGTCGGGGGGCGAAAAGTACTGCCGCTTGTGTGTCCTGAATATCGCTGCCGGTGACAAAAAGTAAAGCAACAAAGAGCGGGGAAAAGGCGCGGGTCAAATTCATAGTGAGCACAATTTTCATTAAATGAGGCCACGAATTAAAAGGATTCCGTCGGGCAGGTCGGAATTACGGCTTCCCCTCAATATAACCGCGTGTTTCGTGGATGAAAACCGAATATTGGCTTAGTCTGGGGGAGACCTGCGAGAAATCAGATTTCGGATATAATGAAAAAAAATTTAATCGAAAGTTGATCGGATGCAGATTCAGTGGTTCCCCGGGCATATGCACAAAGCACGGGTTCAAATAAAGGAAACCCTACCCAAGGTTGACCTTGTCATCGAGGTGCTTGATGCGCGGATTCCGTACAGCAGTGAAAACCCGATGCTGGCTGAATTGAGGGGAGATAAACCTTGTTTGAAAATTCTAAACAAGGCTGACTTGGCAGATCCTGAGTTAGTGAAGGTTTGGCTAAGGTTTTTCGAAAAACAAAAAGGAATCAAAGCCCGGCCAACGAGCACTGAAGATCGGGGGTCAATTCGTCAGTTAACTCCGTTGATGTCTCAGATGCTTCCTGAAAAAGGAGAAGGGAAGACAATCACCACGATGATTGCTGGAATTCCCAACGTTGGCAAATCCACCATCATTAATATTTTGGCGAATAAGAAAGTTGCGAAGACGGGAAATGAGCCAGCTGTAACGAAAGGGCAACAACGTATCAACATTGGTGACGGCGTGACGCTGCTGGATACCCCAGGTGTCCTTTGGCCTAATGTTGAGAATGTCTACAGCGGCTATCGTTTAGCAACGATTGGCTCGATTAAAGAAACGGCAATGGATTATGCGGACGCCGCATTCTTTTCCGCTGAATTTATGCTTAAACATTATGAATCGCGACTGGTGGAACGCTATGGCATGGAGTCCGTTCCTGCCTCCGCAATGGAATTCATTGAAGAATTAGGAAGGAAACGCGGGTGTTTAAGAAAGGCCGGCATCGTTGATATCGATCGTGCTTCTAAAATTTTCGTGACGGAATTAAGAGCGGGAAAGTTGGGTGCGTTGACGCTTGAGACTCCGGAAATGATGGTGTTTGAAAAAGCGGCAACTGTCGAACGCATTGCTGCAAAAGAGAAAGAAAAAGCTGTCAAAGCAAAGAAAAGAAAAGTTGCGTTCAAGGAAAAGAGCAAAGCGAAGAATCGGAAAAGGACGCGTTGATTACTGCTTTTCTTTGACCCACCGCTGCAGTAACTGATTTGAAAAAAAATAAAGCACTGTGGATGACGTGACCAAACGTGTCACTCGGCTTGGGTAGACTAACCTGACTAAACAATTGTGAAGCCTCCGAGGGATTGGATAGACGTGTCGAACGAAGCAACTAAGTCTGATTTAGACGTGAACTCAAATGATCCCCGAGTGTTTTTGGGGTTTGAAAGACCACCTTTGGTGACTGCTTCGGAGTGGTTGCTTGAGCGTTTTCGGTTGGAATTGCCAGGCGAAGCTCGGTTCGATTTGTCAAACGTTATTGTCGTTGTTCCAACGATGCGGGCGCAAAATCGTCTGCTTCAATTAATGGTAAAGCAGGTCGAAGACTTAGGTGGCTTGTTCACACCTCCGCGAATCACGACGCTCGGACAACTGCCTGAGTTTTTGTACAGCGCGGCGAAGCCATTAGCATCCGATTTGACGCAGCAACTCGCCTGGTCAAAAGTATTAGAGCAATCATCTGGAGCACAGATTGAGTGTTTGACTGGTCGAGACGATATCGAGGATGGGTATGACTGGCGTCCGATGGCGAGCCTCGTCTCAAGTCTCCATGCCAGATTGGCCAATGATATTTGGAGTTTCAACAGTGTTTCGCGAGAAGTTAAGAACTATAAGGGATTTCTCAAAGAGGAGGCGGCACGATGGGATGTGCTGAGCGATCTGCAAAAGCGTTATTACAAGATTCTCGGCGAAGTTGAATTGTGGGATAAACAGGCCGCCCGTAACTTTGCGGCCGCTGGTTTGATGAAGGCGAATGAAATTCGCTGCCAAACGGAATTCGATATTGTTCTGGTGGGGACGGCAGATATCAATCGTTCCGTCGCTGAGATGTTAAAGCAGATTCGAACCGTAAATTCAAAACAGGTTTCGGTCTTGATCGCTGCTCCGAGTTCGATGGCGGATGCTTTTGATGAGATCGGTTCTCTGGAAACCAGTTATTGGGTTGACCATGTCATCGATTTCGCAGACGAAAAGATCCTTGTGGCTGATCAGCCCGCTGATCAGGCTGATGGTGCCGCGAGCTTCATTACTAATTTATCTTTCGAGTTGTCTGCCGATCAGGTTACGATTGGCGTACCCGATCCAACGATTATCCCGCAGTTGGAGCGGACGTTGAATTTAGTTCAACTAAAGCATCGAAACCTTGCGGGTGTTGAATTGACGCAAACGGGGCCCGTTCGTTTATTGTTGGCCTGTCGTGATTATCTTGAAAGTCAAAGTTATACGAATTTTGCTGCTTTGGTTCGGCATCCTGATTTATACCGTTGGCTTTGTATCCGGGTGGAAGATGACGGCTGGCTCCAGTCGCTGAATGACTATCAAAATAATAATCTTCCCAGTTTGTTGGGGTTGCTCGATGTTGATGCATTTGGAAACCCAGAATTGATTTCTACTACCTTTGATCCGACGGATGATGGGGGCCAACGGCGAGCGGCACGACTCGCCGACTCAACACGGATCTTGAATCAAGTGCATCAGGCGTTGGCAGAATTGCTAGTCTCTTTAGCTGGTGGTGCAGACGCCAAAGTGCTTCCCATTCGGGAATGGGCAGCGCCGTGGATCAAATTGCTCCAACAGATATACGGTGAATTCGAATTTGAGCGTCATGATGTGGTCGGGCTTAAAACCCTGAGAGCCTGTGAGGCCGTTTGCCTTGCACTCGCGAGTCAAAGTGCAGTTCCCGAGCAATTTGGAACCGAGGTTTCGGCGAATGAGTCTCTCACGTGGGCTTTGGAGTCTGCTGCGGAGCATCGGGTGGTTGAGTCACCTGATCCTGAATCGATTGAACTTGCGGGTTGGCTCGATCTAGCGTTGGATGATGCACCGGTAATGGTGATTACCAGCGTGAATGATGAATTCGTCCCAACCTCTGAAGTAGGGCATCAATTCCTTCCCAATGAGTTGTGTAAAGAATTGAAAATTCTCGATAATGACCGGCGGTATGCACGCGACGCCTACGCATTAACGGTTATTTCATCGGTGCGTGAGAATTTTCTGCTGATCGCCGGTCGCAGGTCCAGCAGCGGTGAACCGAGGCGACCAAGTCGCTTATTGTTCACGGATCCAGAGACTTCGGCGCGGCGTGCTAAGGCATTTTTTGACTATGGTGGAAATCCGGAGTCAAGGATTTGGATTACTTCGCAAACTGAGTTCCCGAATGGGCAACAGATAGAAATTCCTGCTCCTGACGCTGCGGTGCCAAAAAATATATCGGTGACGAAATTTAAGGATTTCATTCAGTGTCCTTATCGTTTTTACCTTAAGCATATTATGCGATTGCAAGCTACCGATGATGATTGGCGTGAGCTCAGTGGCGGCACGTTTGGAGATTTGGCACATAACGTTCTCGAGGCCTTTGGAAAGAGCGAAGTGCGAGACGCGACCGATGAGACGCGGATTCGAGAATTTCTCTTTGATAAGCTGAGCGAAATGGTGAGCTTTCAATTTGCAGGCTCCCGCTTGCCGGCGGTTCGCATTCAGATCGAGCAGTTGCGACTAAGGTTCGAGCGATTTGCTCAGCAGCAAGCGGAAATGCGGCGAGATGGCTGGCGGATCGTAAGTACAGAAGAGCATCTGTTTCATAATTTTGACGTCGATGGCACACCATTTGTGATCAATGGGAAAATTGATCGCGTGGATCAGCATGAAATTTCGGGGCAGGTCGCTGTGTGGGACTATAAGACGTCGGACCGGGGGGATCCTCCTGAAAAAGTTCACTACGCAAAACGCAAACAGGAGTGGAAGGATCTCCAGCTGCCACTCTATCGGCATCTTGTCAAGGAAGTGTCAGCGGTGGAGGGAGCTGATTTTGCGAATGTTGCGATGGGTTATGTATTGCTGGCCAAGAATTTGGATGAGGTTGGGTTTCATGCGGCGGAATGGGAGCCCGAGGTTTTAGCCACGGCCGATGAAAAGGCTCGTGAAATTATCCGTAAGATTAGATTGGGGGAATATGAGATGAGCGGGAAGCCACCAATGTATTCCGAAGATTTTGCTGGTATTTGTCAGGATTTCGTATTTGAAAAAGCTGATTCGCCGGGCGTAGAGAGTACGGAAGGAGAACTGCCATGGTAGCTAACACTAGCGTACGTGAATTAGAGGGTTTGTTTCCCAATGAAGTCATCCGGGCCTCGGCGGGGACGGGTAAGACGTTTGCGCTTTCCAATCGGTATCTGAAACTGTTGGCCTCGGGGGTTGAGTGCCAGTCAATTTTAGCCACGACATTTACCAAGAAGGGCGCGGGTGAGATTCTCGATCGAATCATTGGCCGTCTCTCAGATGCTGCGCTTGATGAGCCCGCGGCGGCGAAATTATCGTCAGAACTTGAATGGAAAATCAGTCGGATTAGGGCTCGGGATATATTGCATGAGTTGCTTAGGAATCTTCATCGATTAGAGATTAGCACGCTCGATAGTTTTTTCAATCGCGTGGCGAAAGCGTTTTCTTTGGAATTGCGTTTGCCGCCTAACTGGGAGATCGTTGAGGAGCAAGAAATTAACCGCATGAAGGATCGAGCGATTCAAGCAGTTTTGCGAGACGATTCGGTTGTCGATTTACTTCACATGCTGAGTAAGGGAGAAGCGACTCGTCGGGTTGCTTCGATGGTCCGGGAAACCGTCGATCAGATTTACGAGATTTATCGGGAGACTGGCCCCGAGCCGTGGTCAAAAATTCCAGCGTCGGGGAAGTTGTTAAGCCGTGAAGAGCTGGACGCGTTGGTGCTTAGGATGGAGTCGATCGATGCGGGGGGAAAACAACTAACGAAGCATTGGGGAGTCGTAACTGAATTCGTGAGGTCAGAAGAGTGGGACAGTTTCATTGGAAATACTTCGTTTCAGAATATGCTGATAGGTGTGCCCAAGTACTCTCGAACGAATTTGCCTGCTGAAATCGTTGAAGTCTACAACTTGCTGATTCCTCATTGTCGGGCCTTCATTTGTCAGCGTTTGCGGATGCAAAATGAAGCCGTTTGTAAATTGCTTGCGGCTTACGGCCAATTGATCGAAGCTGACAAAAACCGTACGGGTAATTTGCGATTTCAGGATGTGACCGAGAGGTTGCAGGAGTTTGTCGCATCATGGGATGCGGAGCGATTGTCGTTTCGTTTAGACAGTCAGATCCATCATCTGCTGCTGGATGAGTTTCAGGATACGTCGCTTGGGCAGTGGAGCGTGATTCAACCGTTTGCCAGAAAAGTGACCGAAGATTCTGATGCGCTCAAGTCATTTTTTTGTGTTGGCGATCTGAAACAGGCAATTTTTGGTTGGCGAGGGGGGATCGCTGAGATTTTTGATTTAGTTGATCAGCAATTGCCAAATCTAAAATCCGACAGCCTCGCGAAAAGCTGGAGAAGTTCGCAACCGCTAATTGATATGGTGAATCAAGTTTTCATGAATGTGAAACAGTATTCCTGCGGCGAGGAGTTGATTGAAGAGGAGATCTGCCGTTGGTCCAGCAAGTTTGAGGAGCACACGACCGCACGTGACGAGTTGCGGGGTTACGTTACGGTCGAGATGGCAGCCGATTGTTCTGAGAGTTTAAGACGTTTTGCAGATACCAAGGATAAAGTTCGTAATCAGAACATGATCCAGAGAACAGTCGAACGAATACAACAGCTCGATAATGATCTGCCGGTACATCACAGCATTGGGGTGATCGCTCGAACAAATGATCAGGTCTCTGATTTGATTTTCGAGCTTCAACAGGCGGGTGTTCCTGCCAGTGAAGAGGGGGGAGGACGCTTAACCGATTCCGCAGCGGTTGAAGCAGTGTTAGCGGTGATGAAGTTAGCAGATCATCCCGATGATAGCATCTCACGATTTCACCTGTCGCATTCGCCGCTCGCAAAATATTTGGGACTGGCGCCTGAAACGAAAGAAACCCGATTGGAGAATGTTGCTGCAGCGAGGGAAGCAGCACTAATGGTTCGCGAAGATCTAATCCATGTAGGCTATGGCCCCACCGTTGAGAAACTTGCAAAACAACTTGCTGGGCAGTGCACGCGCCGTGAAATATTCAGACTGCAACAATTGGTTCGGGTGGCCTATGATTGTCCATCGGATGATCCTCAATGGTTGCTCCGGCCTGGCCGATTCGTTGCGTTCGTTCGAGATGAAGTGAAGGTGAGTGATCAGAGTTCGGCTCGGGTGCGAGTAATGACGGTTCATAAAGCCAAGGGCTTGGAATTCGATGCGGTGGTCTTGCCGATTAGTTGTTCTTCACGCGGATGGGCTGGCCAGACACCGACGGTCGTTGCTGGTCGTGATGAACCTACGGCACCGATTAATGTGGCGACCCGTTACATCGGTTCAAAATCAAGGAAGTTGCTTCCCGATGACATTCAGGAACTGTTTGATGACGATCGCCGACAGACGATTCGGGAGTCCTTGTGCGTGCTTTATGTCGCATTGACCCGGGGGGTAAATGCAACGCACATCATTCTCTCACACGGTGCTAAGCCGGAGCATAAGTCATCGGCTGGGATTTTGCTGTCGACGCTGTGTCCTGCAGTCGAACGCGCCGAGGGGGTTCTGTTTCAGCACGGGGAAGCGGATTGGTATTCTTCATCGAGCGAGGTGGTTGAAGTTGATTCGCATCGTCTAGCTGATTTTTATCCACCAGAGAGTTGGCTAGCTCAAAAGGGAGTCGTCGGTTCTGTGCAGCGGTCAGGGCGTGGGCAGAGGAGCGTATTGCCTTCTCAGATCGAGAGCGATTCCAAGATAGCTGCGAGCTCCCTGTTTACCTCTGTTTTGAATGCCAAATCGATGCAACGTGGGTCACTGGTACACGCTTGTTTTGAGCAGGTTGGTTGGCTTGATGAAAAGGTACCCACTCGCGAAGAACTGGAGGTCCGCCTCAAAGAACTGACGACAGAGCTGGGCGATGTCGGTGGAGTGATTGATGAATTTTTTGAAGTTTTGAAGAGCGACAATATTTCTAGATTACTGTCTCGTGGGACCTATCAAGAGTCTTACTTGATGGAATTTGCGGAATCGGGCGAAATCATTTTAGAAGCAAACCGTCTTGAGGTTGAGTGCGAGCGTCGATTTGCAGCGACCGTTGACGGAAATCTTGTGCAAGGCACAATGGATCGCGTTGTTTGGGTGTATCAAGGCAGCCAACTAATCGCAGCGGATATTATTGATTTTAAATCTAATGTCGTCGACGCTGACAACTTGCAAAGTCGGATTGAGTACTACCAGCCTCAAATGGAAATCTACCGTCGAGCTGTCAGCCAGTTCGCAAAAATTCCAATGGAAAGGATTGCAACAAGGTTGGTGTTCAGCGATCCGCGGCAAGTAGTTAATTTGGAACTAATAGAATCGAAGGTTGGCTATTCACCGATTCCGAAGCTGCCTGAGAGAAAGATATCCGAAACAAAGGTTACCGAAATAAAAATACCGGAAGTCAAATCCTCTGAAAGGAAACTTTCCGAAACGCCTTCCGGGAAAGCGGATCCACCACCTGCTGTAGGTAAACAAAAAACGCTTTGGGATTAAGGTGGGAAGTGTGCTCGGTTACTTTCAGCAGGCGTTAAACGAATGCTCAGCATCTCGAGTTAGTTAAGATTTTCCTCGAGATCCCAATTGTCGGGAATAACAGCTTTCTTGATGATAATCGGAATGCCATCCCGGATAACACAGGTGTCGTGTTCCAGATCGGTTTGGTCGCGTTGGGATTGATTGATGATTTTCGCGTTTTTACCAATGCAGACGTTTTTATCGACAATGGCCCCTTCGATTACAGTTCCTTCACCGATTTCCAAGAGTGGACTTTGTCGCTCGGCTGCTCTCTCTCCGCTGTCGTAGAAGTCATTACCCATCACAATCGAATTTCGGATCGTAACGTTAGCTCCAATGACTGTTCTCAGTCCAATCACGCTGTTTTCAATAATCGCACCGGATCCAATTTTACATCCATTGGAGATTAAGCTGTTGGAAACAGTTGCCCCGCTCATCCGAGTTGGAGGCAGGAATCGAGCGCGCGTGTAGATGGGAGAACCGGGTTCCATCAGTTCGAATTCGGGGTCGTCAGTAGTGAGATTTAAGTTGGATTCGTAAAACGAACGAATCGTACCAATGTCTTCCCAGTAGCCGTCAAACAAGTGCATTTGGACATGATGGCTATGGATAGTTGCCGGGAAAACTTCGTTTCCAAAGTCAGTGTGATCGGTTCCGGACAATACTTGGGTTAACAGTTTTCGATCGAATACATAAATACCCATACTGGCAATGCAATCCCGCCCCTTCGAGTCGACGCCATGACTGTCAATCCAGTCGGCATCAGTACTGACGGCGTCAATTTCTGCATCGGTTTGTGGTTTTTCAACGAAGTCTTTGACTCTTCCATCGTCATCAACTTTTACGACTCCAAATCCTTTTGCATCTTCTCGGGAAACGGGCATGCAGGAAATGGTAACGTCGGCGCCGCTCTTGATGTGGGTGTCTATTAATTCACCGTAATCCATCCGGTAGAGTTGGTCACCGGATAGAATGACGACATAATCAATCCCAGGTTGATTGAAGTAAACGAGATTCTTACGAACGGCATCAGCAGTACCTTGGTACCAGTCACTTCCGTCACTCAGCGTTTCCTGAGCGGCAAGCAATTCCACAAAACCACCGCTGAAATTATCGAACGAATAGGCTCGTCGAATGTGTCCATGGAGGCTCACGGACATGAATTGAGTTAAAACAAAGACTCGATTGATTCCGCTATTAAGACAATTCGAGATTGGAATATCGATCAGACGGTACATCCCTGCCAAGGGAACTGCAGGTTTACTGCGGATTGCTGTGAGCGGAGCCAATCTTGATCCACGTCCGCCGCCGAGTACTAAAGCAACCGCATTTCGCATTGTTAAATCCTGCGTGTTTTTGAACAGTATCTGTGGAGGTTCGTTAACCCTTCCCAAAAGTTAACCCTTAGACCGAAAATTCACAAGGCATCGAGTTGTTAAGTCTTGCCATCAGAGTCCAGTTGCGGCTCGTCGCTAGTTTGAAATCAGATAAGATTGATATGGATTTGACACGCTTGCGCGATTGGGTTCTCAACTCCATGGGGGAATTGAATCGAGTTTAAAAATATTTTGTGCTCTCAGATGCTTGGGACTAACGCCGAAATCAAACCATCGCACAGATATAGCGGTTCGAAATTTTATTTTGCTGAGAACGTTCAGTGGTTGCCGTTTGTTTTAGTCAGCCAATTCGTCCATGTCGGAAACATCATGGCTTTGAGGCAAATCGGCAAGTTCTTCCAGTTGGAACAGATCGAGAAAGCGGTCCGTTGTTGAGTAATATTTGATTTTGGAGTTCGATTCGCCAGCCTCGACAGCTAATAGTTCTCTTTTAACCAATTGCGTCAGGACTCCTCCGCTCGGTTTAAGCCGAATTTTTTCAACCAAATCTTTCGTGGCTGGTTGGTTGTAGGCAACGATGGCCATGACGTCGATTGCAGATTGGCTCAGTCGGACTTGCCGATTGCGACCGAAGAAATCTTGTTGGAATTCAACAAGCCCGGGATCCAGTTTCATTTTAAAAACACCTCCTTCGGAATCGATCCGAAAGGCGGCATTTTCTTTTTCGTATTTGGCGTTGAGAGCGCGGACGGTTTGGGTGACTTCTTTGGGACTCACATCGCGAAGCACTGCTGCAATCTTTCGACTGTTCAGTGTAACGCCTTTTGGGGCACCCACGAATAAGATTGATTCGATAATTGACTCAGGAGAAATTGAACAGCCGGCATTATCATCAATTTCGGGGGCTTCTTCCACTTCCTCGAATTGGGGGCTATTGGCTCGGCTCGGTTCAGTGATTGGCGAGTGGTCGGGTTCTTGAATTTCCTCGGGAGAAGCGCCACGTGTTTTTAATGCATCCGCGTAAGCTTGACTGAGTTGGTCTAGAGAGAATTCTTCCTCATCATCACCTTCGTCTTCGTCGTCGATTTCTGCATCGTAGGTGTCATCGTCCTCAACCGATTCCTCCGTTCCCGAATCAGTTACCGGTTCCAGCGCTTCTGGATCTGAGCATTCGTCATCGGAATTGTCTTCACGTTGATCGGTCATAGCGTTAGCTTAAGGGAGACGTCGGCAGTCTCGCAAGTCGGAGTCAGTGCTACTAGCTAAAAGCGGTAATATTTGAGTCTCTGCTTGCCCAGATTGAATAGAATTACTTAGCGTGGTTACCTATTTTTACTGGTCAATTGCTTTTAGAATTGGGCTAGGTGGCAATATTGAAATTCGCTTTCTTACGGGGATTGATCGTGTTGAAATTTTGTTTGATGGGATGGTCGGTCGGTGTGCTTTGTTTTGCTGCCACGACTTCCGTTTTGGGGGTTCAGTCGAGTTTGGTCAGCGTGCCACCGACGACTTCAGACTTGGGAGTTTTCGTTGAGAGTGCTGAGTCAACTTCTCGTAAGAATATGATTGCTTCGGTGCATCCCTTGGCAACTCAAGCTGGTGTCGATGCGTTTGCCAATGGTGGCAATGCGATTGATGCCGCAATAGCGACCGCTTTGACACTTGGGGTTGTTGATAATTTCAATTCGGGAATTGGTGGCGGATGTTTTATTCTGATTCGCACTGCAAAAGGAGAAGTGTACGCAATTGACGGGCGAGAGATGGCTCCGTCAGCAGCGACACAGGATCTTTTTCAGGGTGCAAAGACTCGTTTTTCTAATCCAAGTCAAACTGGCCCGCTGGCCAGTGGTGTTCCGGGAGCGTTAAAGGCTTACGCACAGGCGGTCGCTCAGCATGGGCGTTTAGATCTGCGGGCCTCATGTAAAAAGGGAATGGAGGCAGCAGAGAACGGGTTTCAGGTGACCGAGGCGTACGCTGCGAAACTTAGAATTGCGAAAAAAGCGATGCTGCAGTTTCCGGGAGCTGTCAACATTTTTTTCCGACCTGATCCCAAGACTGGGCTGGTCGAACCCTATCGAGCTGGGGAAATTCTAAAGCAATCTGATTTGGCAAAAACCTACCGTAAGATTTCTCAAGAGGGGACTGACTGGTTTTATCGCGGTGAATTCTCTGAGTTAGCGGGGCAGTGGATGAAGGCCAATGGTGGAATCATGACGGCCAACGATTTTGCCAAATATAAAACCGTAAATCGGAAGCCAGTTCGATCAAGGTATCGAGATTTTGAAATCTACGGATTTCCGCCTCCAAGTTCTGGTGGAGTCCACGTTGCCCAAGTGCTAAATATTCTTGAGCAGTTCGATTTGGCTGAGATGTATCAAAACGACCGAGTAGGGTTTTATCATGTGGTGGCCGAAGCAATGAAGCTTGCCTTTGCAGATCGGGCTTTCTGGTTGGGGGATCCAGATTATGTGGATGTCCCGCTAGGCTTGATTGAAAAGAGTTACGCTAAAGAGCTTGCCAGTAAGATTAAGATGGACTCCGTGTTAACAACGGATCACAATATTCCCCCCAATGCTGCGACTGAATTTTTTGAGCGACATACGACTCATGTTGCTGCGGCAGACAGTGAGGGTAATTGGGTGGCTTTGACCACTACGGTTAACACAACATTTGGCGCTAAATACGTCATTCCGGGAACGGGAGTGATTATGAATAATCAGATGGATGATTTTGTTGCCTTCCCCGGCAAGCCGAACGCATTTGGTTTAATTGGTGGTGAAAATAATGCAGTTGCGTCCGGGAAGCGACCACTCTCCAGTATGAGTCCGACGATTGTCCTGAGAGATGGTCAGCCAGTTTTGACCGTCGGAGCGGCGGGGGGGCCAAAGATTATTACCGAAGTCTTGTGGGCAATTATTAACCATCTTGATTTGGAAATGCCAATCGGCGATGCAATTGCGGCACCACGCTTGCATCATCAATGGGCGCCCAAACAGTTATTACTAGAAACGACTTTTGATAAAAAAATAGCGGAGCAATTAACGGGCAAGCAACATCAAATTAAACTCTCTCGGTCAATGGGAATCTGTCAGGGGATTACATTTGATGCTAAGACGGGAATCTTTACCGGTGCTTTTGACCCGCGCACGACTGGCAGTGCCGCAGGTGAGTGATAATTGTATTGCAATTGAGTTCGCGGGGGTGATTGAGGCGTTAGTTTCAACGGCAGGCAACTGGGCGCGAACAAGATGAAGTCAATTAGTTTTCTAAGTTGGAATTTGAATTTGCTGGAGAACTCCCACGCAGCTCCCGTGGGTTGGCGAATGGATCAAGCTGAATCGCTCATCCGTGAACGGGTGCTGGCAGTTGATCCGGACTTTGTCTGTTTTCAAGAATTGCCCGGGTTGGTGCCTTACGTTGAGACGCATGACTTGATTCCCGCAAATACGGTCAGTCACTCTGGCAACTTAGCGACACTCGTGCGACGGGACTTGTTGGATCAGGTTGAAAGCAGGGCCGTCGGGCGAAGCGTGGTTTTATCAGCGATTGAATCTGCTGGGATAAGTATCGCAAACGTACATTTGCCACCAGGCGGCCATGGGCAAGCCGAGCGTTTAGCTGTGATTGAGCGAATTATTTCCCTCTGTCCAACGCCAGGCTTGCTGGTGCTCGGTGACACCAACACGCGGATCGGTGAAACGTCAGCGATTGAAGAGTTGGGAGTTCGGGGAGATTTGCCACCCGCTCCGACTTGGGATAGCCGTCGCAACCGATTTCGGGATGAAGGGAAAAGATTTACAGCATATTTTACTCGCTATTTTCATAGCGATGGGGTGAGGGTGAAGGATGTAAGAGTTTTCAATCAGTCGTGGAATGTAGACGGGACTCGGTTTTTTCTGTCAGATCATTTTGCTTTAGCGGGGCGGGTGGAATGCCTGTCGTTGTTGTAGACTGTGGAGAAAAAAGGAGTTCTGTTTGGGTTTGTGGAAACCTTTTGGTTCGAATAGGACCTAGGCAAAGTCTGCAAACCTTTCAATAATCATGAGCTACTTATTGACTAACTCGCCATCCGTAAAGAAATACTTTGGAATGCAATCATGAGCGCAGATACTAGACTCGAGGAATTAGGATTTGAATTGCCCCCTGCTCCCTCGGCAGTTGGCGTTTACAGACCTGCGATGATCGTTGGGAATCTGTGTTACACATCAGGCCATCTTCCAGTGCAGGCGGACGGCTCTTTGATAACTGGCTGTACGGGTCGCGATGTTGACCAGCAGGGAGCTTATTTAGCCGCTCGCCAATCTGGATTGACGATGCTCTCTACCCTGCGATCCGAACTCGGAACACTCGATAGGATCAAGCGAGTTGTGAAATTGTTTGGAATGGTTTGTTGTACCGATGACTTCACTCAACAGCCTGCGGTGATTAATGGTTGTAGTGAGTTAATGTCTGCCGTGTTCGGCGAAGATGCTGGTGTTGGCACGCGGAGTGCCGTCGGGGTCAATGCATTGCCACTTGGTGTGACCGTGGAAATTGAAGGTATTTTCGAACTTCACGATTAGTCAGTGATGCGGCAATTGTTGTTGTTTAAAATTCGTCTCATTAAAATAACTTAAATATGTTTGAACATCAGTATCCAACTGCGGATGGCGTTTCTGAAAAATTAGCCATCGCAATTCGACACATCGAATTCGCACGAAACTACAGTCGATCACTATTGGATGGGCTGGACGATGACGATTGGTTTTGGAGCCCTGACCAATTCACGACTCACATTGCGTGGCAGGTTGGCCATCTGGCGATGTCTGAATACGGTCTGACGTTGTTTCGTCAGCGTGGTCGCGACTTAAGCGTAGATCAGCAACTGATGTCCAGCAAGTTTCGAAAGCTGTTTATGCGTGGTACGCAACCGACCGCGGATCGGAATGCGTATCCCGATCCGAGCGAGATCCTCGATGTTCTCGATCGGGTTCATGAGCAGATGCGAATCGAGATTGTTGGGTTTGATGGTCCGCAGTTAGACGAACCCCTAGACCCTCCGCACGCCGCCTATGCCACTCGTTACGGGGCGCTTTTGTTTGCGGGTGACCACGAGATGATTCATTCCGGCCATATTGGAATGCTTCGCCGTTTGATGGGAAAAGATCCAATTCGATAGTTACGGGCGTAATAATGTCAACAAAACTGGTTCAAGCGAGATCCCTTACTAAAAAGTTTGGCGACTTTACAGCTTTGGATCAATGTTCTTTGGAGATTGAGGAAGGTGAGGTATTCGGGTTGCTTGGCCCCAATGGAGCTGGCAAATCCACATTTCTTCGCTTGCTACTGGGGTTTCTAAAGCCTTCCGCGGGAACAGCTGAAATTGGCGGTTTGGATTGTCTTCATCAGCGGGTTGAAGTTCACCGAATGGTTTCCTACTTGCCTGGTGATGCGCGGCTGTTTCGGATGATGCGTGCACGTAAGATGCTTGAAATTTTTTGTGGATTTCGCGAAGACGCGAGTTTCGAAAAAGCGGTAGATATTTCCAATCGATTGGAGCTGGATTTGTCTCGTTGGGTCGGCCTGATGTCGACTGGGATGCGGCAAAAGTTGGCGTTGGCGATCACGCTTTGCAGCGAGACACCGTTGGTGATTTTAGATGAACCGACGGCCAACCTTGACCCGACGGTTCGTGGACGCGTGATGGAGTTGGTTAGCGAAGCTAAGGTAGCCGGCCGCACCGTGATTTTTTCGTCGCACGTTTTGCCAGAAATTGAGGATACTTGCGATCGTGTCGGCATCTTACGAGCGGGTCAATTAGTCCATTTGGAGTCCATGAGTCGTTTGAAAAAACAACACCGGATTCTCGCGGATCTCAAAGGAGACCTTCCAACGTTGCCAGAAGGACTGCGTGAATCCATCGTGATCAAGCAGGATGGTAGATCCGTGCAAATCGAAACACCGGGTGAACTGTCGGCGGTTTTGAGGTGGTTGTCGGACGCACCAATTTCGGACGTCTACATTCAGCCTGTGGGATTGCGGGCTGTTTACGATCGTTTTCACCACCAGTCCCCGATCACATCGCAAGCGGAGGCCGCCGTATGAACCGTCCTCTGTTGAAAAAGTACGTTGCAGAAGGCTTGTTGCTGTTCGTAGGGTTAGCCCTAGGCGTTTTCGCATTTTGTTGGTTTCGAGTTTGGATCGTTGGAGAGTTGGATACCGCTCAATTTCGTCAGATCATAGACCTTCTTCCCAAGGATTGGCGAAAATTCGCAACGGTCGATTTTGATTGGTTAGTTTCGTATTTGGGCAGAACTTCATTGACCCTCAATGAACCGATGTTGATTTCATTGGTTTGTGCGTGGGGGTTAGTCAGAGGCTCGGACGTTGTCAGCGGCGAGTTAAGTCGCGGGACAATGGAGTTGTTGCTGGCCCAGCCTGTCAGTCGGCGAAAGATATATCTGCAACATGCCGGGCTAACGCTGGCGATGATGTTGGGATTGATTCTGGTATGCTGGCTTGGCATGGCATTGGGGATTTGGACAACGAGCGTAGAAGAAACAACGTATCCATCGATTGAGATCCCGTTAATCGAATACTCCATTCCATTAAGTTTTTTACCGCCGAAAACGACGGTGGTTGCGATGAGTTCCGAAGTCAATCCCCTGCTCTTTTTTCCCGGGCTTTTGAATTTATTTTGCCTCGGATTTTGTATGAGCGGATTTGCAGCTTTTTGTTCCTCTTTGGATCGCTACCGGTGGCGAACTTTGGGGATAGTGGCCGCGTTCTATTTTTGCAATGCCGGGATTCGGATGCTTGGAATGGGGTCTGAAAAGTATTGGTGGGCAAAGCACTGTGGTTTGTTTGGACTTTACCATCCGGCGGCTGTAATCAAGCAAACGGATGCCGACGTAGCGAACTACTATGCAATCCTAAGGTATGACCCGGATGGCACATTGGCCGGATTGGCGTTACTGCCAAATTGCCTGCTATTAGTGTTGATTGGGATTTGTTTTTACTCGGTTGGTTTGATGATTTTTGAGAAGCGTGATATCCCCGCGCCGATGTAAGGCTCAGCAGGTTCCCAGCTTGATTTCTCAAGGTCGATTGAAGCTTGGCGAGATTCTTCGGAGGTTACCAACCGTGTCGGTTTTTCAGCCACTCAATTTGCCCAAGGTGGTGGCGATTGTGCCAAAGCGCGCGAGAGAGGGTTTGTCGGAGGGAAAGAATCTCGCCAACTTCGGGGTGAAAGAAAGTGCGGTCAAGATCTTCGTCGTTTAGGTTTTCAATTAAAATGGCCCATCTTGCATGAAGTCCATCCATCAGGATCAACGACGGTTCAAGTTCGGATTCTCTCGCGTCGTACGTTTCTGACCATTTGGTTTCATTAAACGTTTTGATCAACGGCGAGGCTTCCGTCAGTGCCCACTTAAACCGTATGTACGTGTTTAATTGGCTATCGGCGAGGTGATGGACAATTTGTCGAATGGACCAGTTGCGATAGCGAACGTTTAGTTGCTCTGAATCCAACGAGTCAATTGAATTTCTAATTTCCGCGGGGCAACTTCTAAGTTCTTCAAGCTGAAGAATTAGCGTCTCTGCGACGTCCGATTCGACGTACTCGCCGGCAGGAAATTCGGGTGGTTCATTGTTCGTAATCATGAGAATATTTCGGGGAGTCGGTTTTGAAGGTTATAACGCTGTATATTAAGCGCTTTCTAAGCGAAGGTAATTTTTCGCATTCGCATAACAAATGTTCTCAACTAACGTGCCAATGAGTTGGAAATCATTTGGGAGGATTCCCGTCTCTATGTCATTTCCCAGCATGTTGCAGAGGATGCGACGAAAGTATTCATGTCTGGTGAACGACATGAAACTTCTTGAATCGGTAAGCATCCCTACAAATCTCGATAATAGCCCGGTATTGGAAAGTGTATTGATTTGCATTTCGATTCCCTCTTTTTGATCAAGGTACCACCAGCCTGAGCCAAACTGCATTTTGCCCGGTCCTGAATCACTCTGGAAATTACCCAGCATGGTACTGATGAGATAGTTGTCGGAGGGGTTCAGATTGTACACGATTGTTTGAGGCAGCGCGTTTTCCTGGTCGAGTTGATTTAGGAAAGCGCCGAGTGAGCGTCCCTGGGAAGTGTCACCCATCGAATCACATCCGATATCACGCCCGATTCCGTTGAAGAGTCGAGTATTGTTGTTCCGCCAGACGCCGGTGTGAAATTGATTTGTCCAGTTCTTTTCTGCATCCATGCGAGCTAATTCAAGAAGCATGAATGTCGAAAATGTTTCATGCTGCTGTGGATCTGCGGTCACACCGCTCATTGCCGCATCAAAGATGCTGGATGCAGTTGCTTTGTCACAAAAAGCTGCCGGGACGAACTCGCAACCATGGTCGGAAAGGCGAGCTCCCATGGTGTGGAAAAATTCATGGCGATTTCGCAGTGCGGACAGTAAATCATCAAGTGAATTTATTTCGATGCCGGAAGCAGATTCAAGCTTGGCAATCCAAGGTTTAAATTCTTCCGGGCGATGTACGAATAACGCCCAATCCGGACGAAAACAGGGGTAGACCTTTGTCTGAAATTCAGAGTCGGCAATCTGCTGGTGAAACTCTAGTGAGTCGGTGGGATCATCCGTGGTGCATAAAGCAGTAACTTTGAATTGTCTGAGGATGCCCTGAGTGGTCAAATCGTCTCGCTCTGCTATCTGGGCATTGCATTGGTTCCAAATTGTCTCTGCATTTTCTTCGCATAATAATTCATCAATATTGAAAAAACGTTTTAACTCAAGGTGTGTCCAGTGGTAGAGCGGGTTTCGAAGTGTGTGGGGTACAGTTTTCGCGAACGCAATGAATTTGTCTTTGGGGGATGCATCTCCGGTGATTAAATTTTCGGAGATTCCATTGGCCCGCATCGCTCGCCATTTGTAGTGGTCGTGGTTGATCCACATTTCGAACAGGTTTTCAAACTGTCGATTCGAGGCAATGTCGCCCGGCGAGAGGTGGTTGTGGTAATCAATGATTGGTTGGTCGCAAGCGTACTCGTGATAAAGGCGGCGACTCGCTTCGGTGACCAGTAAAAAGTCTTCGTTAATAAATGTCATTTGAGTAGTTCTCTAAAAAGCAAGTCAAACGTGGAGGCCTCGAATAAATTATCTGGGTTCGCTGAGCGTCCCGTTTTGCGAATTTTCAAGGATGAGGTTTTCAGTGTATTGTCGCCGGTTGGGCGGCCGCGGGTGCGTGCTCAAAAACTCAATGGGTTGAGATCCGGTGGCTGATGATTCGAGGATGTCGATGACCTCGATCATATGGGTTGGATCATATCCGGTTAGGGCCATTAATTTAACGCCCCAACCGTCAGAAGCCAGTTCATCTGCTCGGCTGTATTGCAGGCCAATGAACCAATCGGCAGCATCGGCGGCCATTTTAGTTCCCCTGGATTGGGAATTTATTCGGGTCGTCCTTGATTCGTCGAATACTTCAAATCCAGAAAAAACACCTTGGATAAAGTTGCTCTTTGCGAGACGTTGGGCGGCATGTCGTTCGATGACGTGACCAATCTCGTGCCCAAGGACTCCCGCAAGTCGACCGTCAAAGTCTTGCTGGGTGTTACTCATATAGCGATTGTGTTCGAGTTGTCGATACAGTCCAGTCGTTACAAAAATTTGGCCGCCTGGCAAAGCAAACGCGTTGACCGTCTGCGGTGCATCGAGGAGGTGAAATTGAAAGGGGTAGGGGATAGTACGGTTGGCTGTTTCATTGAATTCATTCAGACTGGCAACGAGTTGGTTTCCTATGCGTTCGACGTGCGCGGTTGCTTGTCGATTGGTCGAGAGAGGCCCCATGGAACTGACCGATTGCAACCCAAGTCTAATTTCTTCCTCGATTGTCATATCGACGCGCTGTGTTTCTCCCGTTACCGGGTTAATTTGTCCTTTTCCATAAAATGAAATAGCAGACAGAATTAATACGCCGAAACAAATCAGCAAGCGAAGGCGAAACCGCTGAGCATTGATTTGCGATCTGTGCGGTGAGACTTGTCTTGCGAGACGATTTTTTCGAGAGTAGCTCATTGAATATCTTTGATCAGATCAAATTAACTCAATGCGGTATGATCGAAGCTTACCGCACCGGTGCAAGCGCGTCAGCGATTACAGAGAGCATTTTAGAGCAAACGGTTCGAGATTCAATCAGCAGTCAGTGTTGTAGAAAGACGGCGGGGTCATGCCCAAAATTTGGGGTCGTGGGGAAATGCCCCTCGCGGCGGGGATTTTACGACGCAGTTTCACTCGCCCAAATTCTAATAGAATCTAATTTTGTTAGATCTTAATTTTGTTATTGAATAGGTAATGCGCGACATACCATTCCTTGCCGGCATTGTACCCGAATAACTCACTACAGGAGAGATAAAACATTCGCCAGCGATTGAACCAGTGAACCCCTTCTTTTTTTCCATAGGTGGATTCAAGGATAGGCATGATTTGGTCACGATTCTTGATCATGTTGGAATGCCAAGCTTCACATGTTTTTTGGTAGTGCTGTCCATTCCAAATCCACTTGTTCGCCAATTCTAAATCCTCGCTGTAGCGAGTCAGTAGATCCTCGCCTGGCATAATTCCACCGGAGAAAAAATAGCGACTCATCCAGTCCGATTCGCCCTCATCTTGGAATTTGTAGGTCAGCTCTCGGTGGCAAAAAATGTGAACGAATAACTTTCCCTTGGGCGTAAGCCAGTTTGAGATGCGATTCATTAATTTGCGGTGGTTTCGGACGTGTTCAAACATCTCAACGGAGACGGCACGATCAAATTTTTGATCGGTATCAAAGTCGTTAATATCACAGGTGATGACCTGCAAGTTTTTTTCAATGCCGCGACTTTGGGCGGTACTCTCGATGTGCTCTCGTTGTGAATTAGAGTTTGAAACAACGGTGATCTTGGCGTTCGGGTAGTGCTCGGCCATCCAGAGCGAAAGGGAACCCCAGCCGCAGCCGAGTTCAAGGATGTTCATTCCGTCTTCTAGTTCGGCCCGTGCGCATGTTTCTGTTAACGCTGCCTCTTCTGAATCCTCTAAATTTGTGACTCCTTCCGGCCAGTAGCAACTCGAATACTTGCGGTGGGGGCCAAGTGTTAATCTGAATAAATCAGCAGGAACCTCGTAGTGCTGTTCGTTGGCAAGTTCGGGCACCAAAGCGATGGGACCCTGGTCAAATTCTGCGACAAGTGCGTCCGTTCGGGATGAGTTGGCCTGCGGTGATCCAGCATCGGCAAGAGCCAGTCGTTGTTTTAGTAAACGGCGAATACCCATTCTCAGCAATCCATCGGGGACATAACCACGTTCGGTCCAGTCAATGAATTTATTAATCATGTCGTTTCCAGCTTATTAAATTGATCCAGTGACTTTGAAGGCTAGTCATCCAGAGTAATGGGAATTCGGAAAGCAAAAGTTTCAAATAGCTAATCTTGGGAGATGCGCTTTGGGAACCAGGGGAAGAATGCATTGGTCGATTGTTGGTAGCGACGGTATTTTTCTCCCCGCGATTTAATGGCTTGAATCTCGGTTAGTGGAATGCCCGTCACTCGATTAAGGAAAAACCACATTGCAACGGGAGCTAAAATGGTGAGCCACCCGAGTGGAGCAGTGATTGCCAACATCACATAGGACCACCAATGAAACCACTCGAAGAAATAGTTTGGGTGGCGTGAGTAACGCCACAACCCTGTATTGCAAACCTCTCCTCGATTTTCGGGGCGCATTCGAAAACTTGCCAATTGTTGATCTGCGATTGCTTCGCCACTGATGGCAACTATCCAAATCGCAATGCCAATCCAATCCACCCATGAAAACGGAGTTATGTTGCCGCCGGCAGCAAGCAAAGGTAGAGCGAACAGGAAACAGCCAAGTCCTTGCATTTGGTAGAATCTGAACATGCGAATCTGAGCCTGAGATCCCCATTTCACTTTTAACGCAACGTATCGTGCGTCTTCTTCGTGTGACCGCCAGCGAAAGAAAAGATAATAGCTTAATCGCAGGGCCCAAAGAGAAATCAGCAGGCCACCCACCCATCGCCGCGTTGGATCTCCAGAGGTAAACAAACAAAAGAAAATTGCAATGATCGCAACGGTCGCTCCCCAGAATACATCGACCACTCCTGAGTCATTAATTTTGTACTGAATCACCCAGTAGGCAGTGAACAGAACGATGGGAATTGCGAGCCCAATCAGAGTTAATTGAATAAAGTCCAAGGCAGATAATTGGGTAAGAGGGTTATTGATTTAACTCGGAAAAACAGGCATCGATTTAACGATTCCTGCAGTCTGACGGGCTTCCCGCAGGATTTCGATGAAGGCAACCGGTAAAACGTTCACTGAGTTATATTTTATGATTGATAAAAAGGGTATCCGTGAGACTGGCAATAGCGGTCGGGTTTAGCCTGCTTTCAGCGGTACGGCAATTGGAATCCCTGGCTATTGTAACCGCGATTAGATTTTGTAGGCTGAGGAGCCGATTTGTCAAACCGGATGTCGAGTTATCCGATGTAACTAGTTTTTGTTCTTAGTTCCCAACTGAGTAGTGCGATAATGTCAAAAGTCGAATTAGAAGATCCTAACTATCAGGCGCTTTGCGAGCATAATCGGGAAACTGGTTATTTAATTTCAACGGCGGCGCTTTTGGAGTGGGACCAGCAGACCAAAATGCCCGCGTTGGCCAGCGAATATCGATCCGAGCAAATAACGCACCTTGCGGGGCTGATTCACGAACGAAAGACAGATCCACGTGTTGGTGAATGGCTCGAACATCTTGTGGATTCGCCGTTGGCGGAAGATCCTGTGAGTGACTCCGGGGCAACGATTCGAATTTTAAGAAGAGATTATGAAAAGAGGATTAAACTTCCTGCAACTTTGGTAATGGAATTAGCTCGAGCTGCGTCGGTTGGGCAAACCCAGTGGGTGGCGGCTCGCAAGGAAAACGACTTCGAGGCATTTGCTCCTCAGTTAAAAAAGATTTTTGAACTGAAGAAATCGGAAGCGGCGGCGATCGGCTACGCAGAGGTGCCGTACGACGCGTTGCTAGATGAATATGAACCAGGCGCGAAGACGTCTGAGGTAGCCGGGATTCTCGAAGCACTGCGGCAAGAATTGGTTCCGCTGGTTGCAAAAATTAAGGCCTCCGATTATCGGCCGCCGGTGGATATTCTAAGTCGAAAATTTCCCATTGATCAACAGCGTCAGTTAGGACGACTCGCATCCAAAAGGATCGGATTTGATTATCAACAAGGTCGATTGGATGTAACGCATCATCCGTTTTGTACAGAAATTGGGCCTCAAGATTGTCGTATTACAACACGTTACGACGAGAACTTTTTTAGTGGTTCGTTCTTTGGAACGCTCCATGAAGCTGGGCATGGGATATATGAGCAAGGATTGAGATCCGAGTATTACAGTTTACCGCCGGGAAAGTTTTGCAGTCTAGGCATTCACGAGTCTCAATCGCGGTTGTGGGAGAATCTAGTTGGTAGACGACTCAGTTTTTGGCATTATCTCTATCCGCAGACTCAAAATTTATTTCAAGAAGCGCTAGGGAATGTATCTCTGGAAAGTTTCTATCACGCAATCAACCACGTGGAGCCATCGTTGATTCGTGTAGAAGCTGATGAGGCGACCTACAACCTGCACATCATCATTCGGTTTGAGTTAGAGCAAGCGATCATCAATGGCGAACTCGATACCAACGATCTTCCGGAGGCTTGGAATGAAAAATACAGGCGTTACTTGGGAATCGAATCACCGGATGTCGCCAACGGCGTGCTTCAAGATGTGCACTGGAGTGCCGGGTTGGTAGGCTATTTTCCAACCTATTCACTCGGGAATCTTTATGCGAGTCAGATTTTTGATGCCGCAAGTGAACAGCTGGGCGATCTAGATACCATGTTCCAAGCGGGAGATTTTGTTCCTCTAAAAAATTGGTTGAATGTAGAGGTTCATCGTCACGGTCAGTGCTTGTCGGGGCCGCAGTTAGGACAGCGGGTGACGGGGAAACAGCTTTCGCATGAGGCCTTGATGTCCCATCTAGAGGAGAAGCTCATCCCGATTTACGGTTTGTAGCGGTTAGGACGGAGGATAATGAAAACGCGACGGTTCTATTTGAAAGCGAGGTAACTTACAATTAGAGTTGGGAGGCAGCGGACTGAAACGGACGTCGGGTGATTTTTTTATCGCCGATATCTTCCGCTTGGATTGCGTAACAATACCGTTTGTTATTTTGTGAACGAAACATGGATAACCTCAATCAAACATCACCGGATTCGTCGATCCTCGGCAATTGTTTGAATTGTGGGGGCTTGGTTCGGGTTCCCGTCAGGTCAGCGGCAGACTCGAAAGTGCGGTGTCCACATTGCAGTAACGAGTATCGGCTAAGCGAAATCTTGGATGAATCGGTTCCTGCGCTTGAGATAGTTGAGGAAACGCCGGAGTCTTTTACCGCACCTCTCGAATTGGCAGAACCAACGGTCATTCAAAAAGATGTTTTTGTTGTACCTTCTCAATTAGCTGAAGGTGCGATGCGTAAGCGAAAACGCCGCTCGGGAAGTGAACATTCCGAGGGGAGTTCCGGTCAGAGACGCGACAGAGGTGGGCGAGGGGCCGCTCGTGAGGATAGAAGGTCGCGTAAAAGGTCTCGGTCTGAACGCAAATCACAACACAGTTTGCGAGGGCAAACAAGAACCTCGAAAACGGCAAAGAGTCCTGCCATTGAGTTCGTTAAAGTAGTCGTTGGAGGATTGATGGCAATTCCGATTGCTTATGCAATCGTCTTATGGGTTTTCAATAAAGACCCTTTGAATGTGGGGCCGCAGATTAGCCGCTATGCCCCGGTTGTTATTCCGGCAGATTTTCAAGTGGATCTCAACAGCGATTTGAATGCTGGAGATTAGATTCAGCCAAAATGAATCTGGCTAGATTGTCTTTTTTCAGCTGCGAGCTTTTCCAGAGTTGATGCGAACTGCGTTACCAAAGAAGTAAGCGCGGTCTAAACTACCACCGCAATCAGCTTGGCGGTACGGATTTGACGAGCCAGAGTTTTTTGGAATCAACAAACGTGCTGTGGCTGTGGCGGGTTGGGGGCCTCTTTGGCTGCCCGACTAGGGCGATTCGTTGGAAAGCCGGTTTGGCTGGAAATACTTAAATAGACTCTCTGTAGCTTGTTTTGTCCGGGAATCGCTGCTGTTGGCTCCTCTTTGTCATTAAAACCCTGCTACCTGTCGCAACCGGTATGGTGTTGATGTCTTTTGTCATCATTTCATGTGGGAAAAACGCATCATATTACCATTTGGTGTGGTACGTTTTGCCAGCTTATATCAGCGGGGAACCCGTGCGTTTCTATTCGCTGCGCTCAAATTAGTGACGGATTGGTTAGTCATGAGATTACAATCGAAAAAAACTCACCTTCGTCTAAGACTCACGTTTTCGGTCTTTGGTATTCTTCTGTTATTAGTTTGTTTTCAAAATGGTTGTTCTTCACTACGAGTGCCAGCGATTGATCCAACGGGGACTCGGATTTTTAAACAGGGTGGAACACCCTTGCTCACGCCTCGGTCAGCTCAGAACAACGCGGGCAATTTCAATCAACTTGGTCAGCCGGTTGCAATTGCTCCGGCCTTTCAACCGCAGCCATTTACTGCTCCACCAGTTACCCAACCGCAACTTGGGTTAAGCCAGCCTTCCGGTGGTCCAGCATTTCGACAGCCGGCGACTCCGCCGTCTTGCGATGGAACTACTAAGGTAAAAGTAAAAAAGCAGCGATACGTTCCCGATGTAAACGGATGGAAATCTCCCGGACAATCCGGAAAGATTGTGATTACTCCCTCGCGAATCGTTGCCCCGGTGGGAAGTGAAGTGGTCGTTCTAGCGGGATTATGTGGGGATGATGGGTATTTCGTTAAAAACCAGCCGCTCGAATGGATGTTGTCAAATAATAGTGTCGGCGAATTGATTGAGGTCGGTGGGAATCATCACCCGAAGTTTAACAAATTGATTCCTCCTACATCTAAAAAGATAAGCGGCCAGTATGCGAAGGGCCGTACAAGTCTAAAGCGAATTGTCTTGACGCGCGGCACTCCTACGCCAGCGGATGACATCAATTTAGCAAAAGGGCAGACGTTCGTAAGTTTATCATCCTCGTCACCAGGGACGAGTTACGTAACGGTCGTCGCGCCAAAATCGGAGGGTTGGGACAAACGACGGGCTTCTACGGTCATCCACTGGGTCGATGGTCAATGGTCGGTTCCCGCACCGGTTCGGGCAACTGCAGGAACAGTCCAGTCACTTACGACCATAGTGAGCAGTGCAGATGGTGGTGGGGTGAAAGGTTGGGAGGCAAGGTACACAATCGTAGGCGGTGCCCCCGCAGAGTTTGCCCCCGCTGGTTCCAAGACAGCCACGGCAACAACGGATGCGAATGGAAAAGCCATTGCTCAAATTCGTCAGCCTGCAGGACAACTGGAACCTGGCACTACCCAAGTGCGAGTGGATATTGTTCGCCCGCCAATCTTTGGTGAATCCGAATTAGTGGTGGAAAGTGGCGTCACGAGTGTAATTTGGAGAGCGCCAGCACTTACAATTCGCGCTTTCGGCCCTGAGAGAGCTGAGAGTAATTTGCCGTTCGAATACACTGTTGAAATTACGAATCCGGGTGATCTTGTGGCGCGTGACGTTGTGCTAAAGATGAAAAATCTTGATTCTGGTGTGAATTACATATCGAGCTCGCCGAGTCCGCAGCAGTATGCGAATACCTATCAGTGGAACCTGGGAGACGTTACCCCAGGGGAAACGCCGAAGCAAATTAAAGTCCAGCTTAAATCTAATAAGCTTGGAAGCGTTGGAGCCTTTTTTGAGGTTGTCAGTGAGACCGATCGGTTAAAAACGGAGGCACCGGTCCAGACAGAGATCATCCAGCCCTGCCTCGATTTGAGCATTAATGGACCTGCGGAGGCGGTTGAGGGTGAGAGTATCTCATTAAATTTGGGCCTCGAAAATCGCTGTGGTGAGGGACTGTCCAATGTGAAGATAGCGGTCAAGTGGCCGAATGCTTTTGCTCGGTTGAACACAGCCACCCCCCAAGGTTTGGTAGAGTTTGAGAACTCTTTTATGCCCGCTGCTCAACAGGACAGAATTCCAACGCTTACTTTTCAGACACGGGCCGCAGGGAAGCACTGCTTCGAAGTGGAGGTGAGTGCGGACGGAGTGCAGACAATTAAGAAATCGTATTGCCTGACTGTAAAGCCGAAGGAGGGTGGTTTGTTAAACGGACTTACTCCGGCAGCAGGGGTTGGAAGAGCTCAACTGCAATTGCGACTGGAATTAGGAGACAAAGTTCAAGCTAGTAAATGTCTCGTGACTGCCACCCTTACCAATACCTCGAATACTGCCGCCGACCAATTTCTTTTGACGAATCGCTTTTCAGCAGACCTGAATGCTGCAATGCTTAAGCCTAAGCAGGAATTGCAAGTCGATCAGGTGAACGCTAATCGAGAGAAAGAGTTTTTCTTCCGAGTGCCTCGGATTCCGGCTGGGCAATCCTATTCCATTACGATCGAGTACGCAGTCGATCCTGTTAAGCAGTTGCAGAGCAGCAAAAGCCGATTCACCATTACATCTTTGGCTGGGACGAACATCAGCAAGGAAATTGAGCTGGATTTGAGATAATTCCAGTCAAAGTGGAAGCCTGCCAGGAGCGTGTTTGCAGCACAGCGTTGAGATGGAAAGGTTAGCTGGCGTCTGGCGGAGAGCGTTTCACAAATCCCGAGATGTAGATGTCGTTGTCGATTTGCTCGACGCTCATGTTGGACAGTTCAGTCGCACTGCCCATTTCGGAAATCCCCAGGCCTTCAATGGGTGACAAGGCTTCCGCTCCCCCGACGATTTTTGGACCAATGAAAATATGCACTTCGTCAATTTCGTGCATGGTGTGGAGAGAGCCGAGAAGTTTCCCCCCGCCTTCGACTAATAAATTGGTCATGCCAAGCTTGGCTAGATGTGTCAAAAAATCGTCGAGTCGCTCCTCGGCAGATTCAAACTTGGAATGAAAAACTTCACAGCCAGCTGTTTTGAGACGTTCACAATTGCGTGAATCAGCTTCGGGGCCAACCGCGATGATTGTTTTGTGGGATTGAGCCGACAGGGCGAGTTGTGATTCCGGAGAAAGCCTTGCTTTGGAATCGATTACAATGCGTGCTGCATTACGACAGCCCGGTGGACGTGCATTGAGCATCGGGTCATCGGCAATCGCCGTTCCGATGCCAACCATGACGCCATCCACTCGTCCGCGGATATGATGAACGAGCTCACGTGACGATGAGTTTGAGATCCACTGGCTGTCACCTGTGGAGGTTGCAATTTTTCCGTCGAGTGTCATCGCCCACTTCGCGATGATCCATGGCTTGTGTTTCTGAGTCCACTTCAAGTAGGGTGCGAGGATCGCCCGAGCGGGCTCAGCAAGAACGTTGGTGGTTACTTGTATCCCCGCATTTCGCAGCAGTTGAATGCCTTTCCCGGCGACAAGTGGATTGGGGTCTTGGCAAGCCACTACCACTCGCGAGATTCCTGCATTGACTAAAGCTTCAGTGCAGGGGCCAGTTTTACCTGTGTGTGAGCAGGGTTCGAGCGTGACGTAAGCAGTTCCGCCGTTGATGCGATGCGAATTTGATTGCTCGACCGATGCGATTGCATTGATTTCAGCATGCGGTCCCCCAAAGAATTCATGGTGTCCCCTGCCAATTATTTCGTCCTCGGCAACGATGATACACCCGACCATCGGATTGGGTTCCACCCTGCCCTGCCCTTGGCAAGCTTCATCGAGGGCAAGCTGCATGTAATGTTGATCTTCGCTGGGCATGGATTTGTTCTTTGCGTTGAACGCCCAATTAATGACGAACTGGTGATGGACAAAAAGTAGAGCTTGCTGTGGCAAATAATTGTCGAGCTCAATTAACTGTCGAGTTCAGTTAGCTTTCCATTGGAATCAGAGAAAGAGTCGACAGGGGCCCCTAATTTATCGAGCATTGAGACGTAGAGATTTGTCAATGGTGTGCGATTGCGGAATCGAATGAAACGCCCCGTTTCAATGGATCCCCCGCCCCCGCCAAACATCATGATCGGGAGATTATCGTGGGCGTGCGAGTTACCATCAGCAATTCCACTGCCGTACATGACCATGCAATTGTCCAGTAAAGTGCCGTCACCTTCTTCAATGGAATCAAGTTTTGAGATGAAGTGATTTGCAAGGCTCATATGATACTGGTTGATCTTGCTAATCTTTTGTTGTTTGTCACGCGAATCACCATGGTGAGAAATGGAGTGGTGACCTTCGCGGATAGACAAATTGCGGTAGGCTCGGTTACCTCCTGCATTGGTATACATGAAAGTTGAGATTCGCGTGGTATCTGATTGAAAGGCGAGTGCCATCATGTCGAGCAGGATCTTTACGTGTTGTGAATATTCAGCAGGAACTCCAATTGGTCTTGGGAAATCTGAATGGTCGTCATCGGAGTTTTCGAGTTTGTCGGCCGTAGCGAGACGCCGCTCAATGTCCCGAACCGCGTATAAATACTCATCCAGTTTTCGTCGGTCTTGTTGACCAAGATAGTTGCTCAAGGATTTAGCTTCACCGCGAACAAAATCTAAAATGCTTTTGCGACCCGAAGCTTGTTTTGCTTGAGCACGACTGTTTTCGATTTCATCAGCTGAACCAAACATTCGGGAAAAGACCGCTGCTGGATCGATTTCTTTTGGTAAGGGCGAGGTTTCAGTACGCCACGAAATATTTGAAGTGTAGAGGCAGCTATAACCCGAATCACATCTCCCACCGGTTGAACTGCCCTCAGTGCCCAGTTCGAGTGATTTTAGTTTGGTGTGATGTCCAATTTTTTCTGCGGCGATTTGGTCGACCGAAGTTCCATTCTTGATGTCATTGCCGTAGGTTTTTTTGGGATGAGCACCCGTTAAAAAAGAGGCGACGGATCTTGCATGATCACCTCCACCGTCGCCAAGGGGTTGCGCGTTCCGTAACGAGAGACCGGTGAAGATATTCATTTTCTCTCGATGAGCAGCGACGGGTTCCATAATGGATTGCAGTTTGAAATCGCGGTTTCCACGTCCCTGAGGAATCCAGTCCGGCATGTGCATACCGTTAGGGACGTATAGAAATGCCATCCGCACTGGTGGTTGGGTAGAAGCCTGTCGATTGGTAACGTTGGCTATCAATGGTGCCGGCCGTGTCATTGCTTCCAACCAAGGGAGAGCGAGTGAAGTCCCAAGGCCACGGAGCACTGTGCGACGCGATATCTGTTTGCCCATCTTAAAAAATCCTATGGAAGATTACTCTTCGGTAACGAGAGCGGGTGGACCGGTTCTCTTAACAAACGGGTCGCTAGTTGCAATTGCGATTATCAGGTCAGAAAACCGATAACCCCCGGATTCGATCTCAGCAATAATTTTATCGACTGAACAATCGTCAAAATACTCCAAACCTCGACCGAGTGCATAAATAAGCATTTTTTCAGTCATGCATCTTACGAACTTGGCCTTCATTTTCGTTTTTACCGTTTTTTGTAGCTCGATCGCACCGGTGAACTGCGTCCCATCAGGGAGTTCCCCCGAGGCGTCGATCGTATTGGTTTCATCAGTATCTCGCCATTTTCCGACCGCGTCGTAATTCTCTAAAGCAAAACCAAGTTGATCCATTACTTTGTGACAAACGGCACAAGCAGGGTCGGCGCGGTGTTGTTCCATCCGCTGTCGAAGCGTTCCCGTTAGCTTTGTTTGATCTTCCAACTGCATCGCAGAAGGATCGGGCGGCGGCGGTTCCTCACCGAGGAGATTTTCAAGAATCCACTTTCCTCGTTTAACGGGGGAAGTTCGGGTCGGGTTGGATGTCAGCGTTAACACACTTGCCTGAGTCATTAACCCGCGGCGACCGTATTTCGACATTGTAACTTTGCGGAAATTTTCCCCGCGAATGCCCGGAACTCCATAATGCTCGGCGAGCCGTTGGTTGATAAAAGAACTGTCTGAATCGAGGGCATCGAGAATGCTCGCGTTACGTTTGATCAGATCGGCAAATAGCAGCTTGGTTTCCATCACCATGTCTCGCTGCATCTCAAGATCAACGTTTGGGAATAGATCGGGATCAGGTTTGAAATGTTCCAAATGTCCGAGTTGGAGCCATTGCTCGACGAAGTTTTCGACAAGAGCATTGGCCTTCGGGTCTTTTAGCATTCGAACGATCTGACGCTGGTATTCGGCGGGATCGGAGAGTTGTTCGCGGGCAGCCAACCGAAAGAGCTCATTGTCGGGCATCGAACTCCAGAGAAAATAAGAAAGGCTTGTGGCAATTTCAAAATCGTTCAAGTTTCTTGTTTCACCAATCGCCGTTGGAGCTTCCACTTTGTATAGGAAATAAGGCGAGACTAAGATCGCTTGGAAAGCAAATCTGAGCGAGACTTCGAACCCCTCCCCTTCTTCGCGAGCTTGGTCGTAAAGTTTCATCAGCCGATTTAATTCGCCTTGGGTCGCACGACGGCGGTAGGCACGTGACATAAAAAGGTTGAGTACTTTTTCTGCTTCGACTCTTTGGTCTTCAGGATCTTCCGGAGAATTGGGGATTAGATTTGTGTGCGTTTTAGGAGGAGCACCGGTGGGGCCGCTTGCCGTTGCGCTCACGACGTAAAGGTTACGATCGCCCTTGTTAGCTTCATAAAAATCATTGAGGAAGGAAACATCAAGGCGATTTTCGCCCTGTTTAAAACGAACAGTCATCGCGAACGTTGCCGGTTCTTCTCGCGTTGCCTTGACGGTTTTAGAAACGGTGTTTTTTCCGTTAACAGCAACGCCCATTTTGACTGGCTCATCACCCCATTGGTTTCCGTAGGCGGTGATCGATAATTCATATTTCCCAGCCTCGGTGATTTCGAGGGGGTATGAAATGGTGCCGTTGGTTGAAAGCACGTGCTGAGATTGGAAAGGTCGGGAGCCGTTTGTTTTTTCGAACTGCCTTCCAGCGATTGTTTTCTTGAATCGTGGCACGGAAGGATCGATAATTGCGGTGCTCGTGACTTCCTCAGCGGCTTGAAGGTATTTCTCCATCAAAATTGGGGGAAGCGAGAGAACGTCGGCAATGTTGTCGAAACCATATCCGACATCGTCTCCGGGAAATTGATCTGCCGGGTCGTAATCGACTCCCAGCAAATCGCGAATCGTATTTTTATATTCGGTCCGGTTTAGCCGGCGGATGGTAACGCGACCCGGATTAATTTCAGTGCAATCGACGCTGTTAAGTAGGTTATCAACCCAATCGAGCAATGCACGGTGTTGATCGTCGGGTAGCGGGGGATCTTCTTTTGGGGGCATTTCTTTGGCGGCGACGCGAACGACGACCTTTTTCCATTTTTTGCGCCCATTAAGAAGTTGATCGAGCGTGGCGTAAGCCTCGAGGTTAAAGTCCGCTTCCGCTCCGTCTCCCCAATGGCAATCACCACAATACTGCTTGAGTGTGGGCAATATCTGTTGGGTGTACTGTCTCTGGATAGCGCGTAAATCGTCTTTGTTATCTGGAAATTTAAATGAATTTCCAGTTTTCTCTGGGAAATTGGGCGATTCGTCGGATGGTGAGATTGGCCCCGTGCTTGCTCCGATACTTGCCAATAGGAGCCAGCTTGAATTAGCGATGAAAATTACGCAGGCTGCGATTTTTAGTTTGTTTCTCATGGACCTTGTAAGCGAAATTTTGGCTTTGGTCAGCGGATGCCGCGATCTCTCGATTTTAGCAATTTCGTTCCCTTTAGGGCACCTCTGAATCGGTACCGACAACGGAACCCTCCTGTTTTAAACCGTTGAAATATCCCAGATGTCTGGCGAAATGAGGGGGTATTTGCAAAAAAAACCGCCTAAAACGCATTTTTTGGGCAAAAATCAGCGTTTTCCCCGTGTTTTTGGGTAATGCTGTATTGAATTATTGGGCTAACTAAGTCTAATTTCCGCGTCGCGTAATTCGGAAGAACTTGTTTTCCCCGAGTTTCCGAGTTTTTAAATCCAAAACCTACACTCATTGGAGGCATCGTCTTATGGCGAAAAAGACTGGCCCAAAAGCCCCGACCAAATCAGAAATCATGAACAACATGGCTGAAGCAACTGGTCACACGAAAAAAGAAATCGCAGCTTTTTTTGAAGCCCTAACATCTGAAATCGCAAAGAATTGTCAGTCCGGTGGGCCTGGTCAGTTCACGATCCCTGGCCTTTGCAAAATTGTCGTTCAAGACAAGCCTGCAATGCCTAAGCGTGAAGTAAGAAACCCTGGAACAGGTGAAATGGTGTGGGCCAAGCCACGCCCTGCTCGCCAAGTCATCAAAGTTCGGGCTCTCAAAGGCCTGAAAGACATGGTTAGCTAGATCATTAAGTTTTGAGGGAACGGGAGTCGAAAGGACGCAAGTTTTTCGGATCTCTGCTTCTCAACTCACAGCATCGAAAACCGCCGGAAATTCCGGCGGTTTTTTTTGTTGCTGTTTTTTCGTTGTTTATCGCTGCATGCGATTTGGGTGGGGAGACAAAATAGAGAAGGTTTTAACGCAATCATTGAATTTTCCTTTTCCATCCTCTGGAAATGAAGGCGTTTTCGTTCCATCATAGGCAGCGATGTTGCGAGTATTTCTGTTAAAAGAGGCTTCGTTTAAGCGTGTTCCATTTTGGGCGTATTCCAATTTGGCTAAGGCTACTTCGACGTGCTCGTTCACCCGCATTCCACTATCCCGGATTCGTATTCCATGCCAAAATTTTCTGACCGCGCGTTAACGCTGCCTGCCTCCCCCATTCGAAAGCTTGTTCCTTACGCCGAAAAAGCCAAATCGAATGGAACCAAAGTATTTCACCTCAATATTGGTCAACCGGATGTAGAAACGCCCCCACAGTTTTTTGAAGCGATCCGGCAAGCTAATTTGAAGGTTTTGGCTTACAGCCATTCAGCGGGGATTGAGACGCTCAGAGAGCAGATAAGCGGCTACTACGGGAGATTAGGGCACCAAGTGTCTGAGGATCAAATTATCGTGACGACAGGGGCGTCAGAGGCTCTGAATTTTATTTTTACGGCGATTATTAACCCGGGCGACGAAGTCATAGTTCCCGAGCCTTTTTACGCTAACTACGTCTCTTTTTCTTTAGGGAATGACGGCGTCGTGGTGCCAGTGACCACGTCGATCGAAAGTAATTTTTCCCTGCCTTCGATTGAGGATTTTGAAAAGAAAATTACCCCGCGAACGCGTGCGATTCTGATTTGCAATCCGGGGAACCCGACTGGGATGCTCTACCCCCAGGAATCACTCGAAGAATTGCGGGACTTTGCGAAACAACATGATCTGTTTTTAATTGCCGACGAGGTCTATCGAGAATTTGCTTATGATGCCAGCGTCCACCATTCCACGTTGGGGTTGGAAGGATTGGAGGACAACGTGATTGTCGTCGACTCGATTTCGAAACGATTCTCAGCTTGCGGAGCGAGAATTGGCTGCGTGATTTCGCGAAATTCAGAATTAATGGAGGCAATTCTCAAAATGGCTCAGGCCAGGTTGTCCCCGCCCACTCTTGGGCAAATAGGCGCTGCCGCAGTTTACCAACTACCTCCCGAATACTACCAAAGCGTGGTTGGAGAGTACGCCAAGCGGAGGGATCTGCTGAAGGCGTCTTTGGATCGAATCCAAGGCGTGGTTTGCCCCGAGATAAACGGAGCGTTCTACGCGATGGTTCGGCTTCCTGTTGCTGATTCTGAGGATTTCTGTCGTTGGATGCTGGAGGAATTCTCACATGAAGGAGCAACCGTCATGATGGCGCCAGGAGCCGGTTTCTATGCGAGTCCAGACTTAGGGCACAATGAGGTAAGAATCGCTTACGTGCTCAATGAGGACGATCTCAGCGCGGCAATGGACTGCCTCGAAGCAGGGTTGGAGGCCTACGCCAAGAAAACAGCCTCCTAGACAATGACGGAGGCCGTTGGTGTAAAGTAAATACCGGTGAGTGGTGAAAAACTGAGGCGAGCATGCCTGAGCGGCTATTTCTTTTTCTCTGCTTCCTGAGTCGTACTTTCGACCGCTTCATTTTCGACCGCTTCATTTTTT
>Ga0214479_100065_pt1 | contig 60609 bp, 41 predicted proteins | sample M1_20Mar14CPVII9_5_FD_165054 | JGI IMG/M metagenome (GOLD analysis project Ga0214479, IMG submission 165054) | Marine eukaryotic communities from Monterey Bay, California, United States - M1_20Mar14CPVII9sort6BwellE14 | ecosystem: Environmental > Aquatic > Marine > Unclassified | place: USA... | reverse complement strand
TTGGGAGAGGGCCTAACTGGCCCTGGATCTTTACAGAATGCCTTACGGTTTTGCTGGGATTAACTGGAATTTACCTTTCTTTTGCGGGCGTTAATCGCCGCCGCAGATGGCGCCTTGCGTTCCAAGTAATTTTGATTGTTTATCTTGGATTCATTGCCGGTGAAATATTGTCTCAAGCAGTTGTTTTTGGCTGGGCTCAGAATGGCCTGCCGTTAAAAAATGCGCCAGGGATGGTATTTCTCTGTGTCTCCGCACTCGCGGTTCCAATCATCTCGAAACATAATTCTTACTGCGATCACATCTGCCCGTTTGGCGCTGTTCAACAGTTGGCTATGAAATCGGGAATGAAACACGTTCGAATGAGCGGGCGTTTGCGGCGAGCATTAAAGCTCGTGCCTGCTGTCTTGCTCTTGGTGGCGTTGATCGCCGCTTCAGGGCATTTGAGCCTTAATCTCGCATCGATTGAGCCATTTGATGCATTTTCATTTCGCGTCGCAGGTTGGCTTACCATCGCCATCGCAGTGGCTGGCTTAATCGTCTCTTTTTTCCAGCCGATGGCTTATTGCAGGTACGGCTGCCCAACGGGAGCCATGTTAAAATTTTTAAGATTTAGTCGTGGTAGTCACAAACTTCAACTTCGAGATGCTGTCGCAATTTTGATGTTAGTACTCGCGTTATTGATCACCATCTAAAACGGAATTTATCCCTGAGAACTCTGTTAATAAATATATCAATGCCGTAAAAACAACGGCAGCCGTTTTCGCCAAACGTGTTGAAAAGCGTCTTTGAAGCAGGCGCCAACACCCGTCTTCAATCTCTATCAAAACAACATTGCAAACTGGATTCGCGTTAAACCGAAGCATTCAAATATTGATTGCACGCTTCGGCAGCTTGCCTGCCCTCGCGAATCGCCCAAACCACTAAGCTCTGTCCACGCCGACAATCTCCCGCGGTAAAAACTCCGGGTTGGCTCGTCTCGTAATCTGACGTGTTGGCTAAAATATTGGATCGAGGTCCGGTCTCCAAACCAAATGCTTCGGAAATCCCGGGCTCAGGGCCAGTGAATCCGAGCGCTAGAAAGACCAAATCAGCTTCAATTAATTTCTCACTACCGGCGATTGGTGAAAATGGTGCAACGCCAGCACGTTCAATACTCCAGTCGACCTCAACCGTTCTGAGCGCTGTAAGATTCCAATCAGAGTCGGGAAGAAACTCGACTGTTTCGATGTTGAATGCACGCGGGTCTTGACCATAGATTGCTTTCGCTTCGGCATGTCCATAATCAGTCCGGAAAATCAAAGGCCATTGAGGCCACGGGTTGGAGTCGGCTCGACTCTCTGGTGGGCGATCGACAATTTCTAGATTGACGACACTTTTACACCCTTGGCGAATTGCAGTCCCGATGCAGTCTGTTCCAGTATCTCCACCACCGATTACTACAACATTTTTATCCTTAGCTGAGATCAACGGCTCAGTACCATCAAGTAATGAAGCGGTTGAGCCTCGAAGGTAATCCATTGCAAAGTGGATTCCGTTAGTCGAGCGTCCAGGAATCTTTAGATCGCGTGGTGAGGTTGATCCAACGCAAATTACTACGGCATCAAATTGCGTTCGGATTTCCTTCGCGGAGATAGCAACGCCTACTTCGACTCCGGTTTGGAATTGAATTCCCTCCTGACGCAGCAAATCTAATCGTCGGTCGACAACGTCTTTGCCAAGTTTCATGTTCGGAATTCCGTACATCAACAACCCGCCAATTCGATCATCCCGTTCAAAAACAGTTACCTGATGGCCTAGTTGATTTAGATTATCCGCCGCTGCTAGGCCTGCCGGTCCTGAGCCAATTACGGCTATTGTCTTTCCACTCCGCTCGGTGGGAATTCGGGGAGATACCCAGCCTTCAGCAAACCCGCGGTCAATAATGTTTCGCTCAATGCTTTTGATCGTTACAGCCGGTTCATTGATCCCAAGCACACAGGAACCCTCACAAGGAGCAGGACAAACTCTTCCGGTAAACTCAGGGAAATTATTCGTTGAATGAAGGCGATCAAGCGCTTCCTTCCATTTGCCGTGATAGACGAGATCGTTCCATTCAGGAATCAAATTATTGACCGGACAGCCGGTGGCGAGTCGGTCGATTGTCTGACCTGTGTGGCAAAAAGGGACACCGCAATCCATGCAGCGAGCGCCTTGGGTTTGCAAATCCTTTTCATCAATTTGCACTAGAAATTCGTTCCAATCACCGATGCGAGCAGTAGGATCGCGCCGGTCTTCATCCATGCGATCAAATTCAATGAATCCCGTTGGTTTGCCCATATTTTTTTTGAACTCCCTCTCCGTGATGTATTCGTTAATTGACTCAGGTTTATTGCTTCAATGCTTCAGCTGATTTTTGTTCGAGAATCTTGCGGTATAAACTAGGAATAATCTTTTGGAATTGGCCAACTTCAGAGTCCCAGTTTTCAAGAATAGCCGTAGCTACAGGCGATTCGGTATAGCGGGCATGTTTTTCAATCAAGCCATGCAATTCGTCCTTGTCAGCCTGACTGCGAACCGAGTCTATTTCAACCAGTTCTAGATTCAGGTTGTTTAAAAGATTGTCATTTGGGTCGTAGAGGTAGGCAATTCCGCCGGACATACCTGCGGCGAAATTCCGCCCGGTTGCACCAAGGATGACAACTCTGCCACCTGTCATGTATTCACAACCGTGGTCGCCAACGCCCTCGACCACAGTGACTGCACCCGAGTTTCGAACGGCAAATCGTTCAGCCGCAACTCCTCGGAAATAGGCCTCTCCAGCCGTCGCGCCATAAAGTGCGACGTTACCAATGATGATATTTTCTTCGGCTGCAAACGTTGCGGATTTTGGCGGGCGGACAACGACGCGACCGCCGGACATTCCTTTTCCAACGTAATCGTTTGCATCGCCTTCGACTTGAAGAGACACTCCCCCCGATAGAAACGCGCCTAAACTCTGCCCCGCAGAGCCTTTGAAGTTGACGCAAATAGTATTTTCAGGAAGGCCGTCCGGTCCGTGGGTCTTTACGACATGGTGGCTTAAAATGGCTCCAACCGATCGGTCTGTGTTCTTAATGTCCGATTCTATCTCTACCCGTTGGCGAGTTTGGATTGAATTCTTTGCCTGTTCTAGAATTTTCCAGTCAAGCACATCATCCAGCGCGTGGTCTTGGTCAACCGTGCAGTAAACTTGGACTCCGTCGTGAAATCCAACTGCGGGGGCGAGTAGCTTTGAAAGGTCAATTCCTTTGGCTTTCCAATGTTCAACCGCATGATCCACGTCGAGTGCGTCTACTCGTCCAACCATCTCGTTGATCGATCGAAACCCAAGTTCCGCCATGATTTGACGCGCTTCTTCAGCTACCATGAACAGGTAATTAACCACGTGTTCAGGTTTTCCTTTGAACTTTTTTCGAAGTTCAGTGTCTTGGGTTGCAATCCCAACGGGACAAGTATTCAGATGACATTTTCGCATCATGATACAGCCCATCGTGATCAATGGGGCAGTTGCAAATCCATATTCTTCAGCACCAAGGAGAGTGGCGATCACCACATCGCGACCGGTTTTGAGCTGACCGTCAGTTTGCAATCGGGTTCGACTGCGGAGGTCGTTCATCACAAGGGTCTGGTGAGTTTCTGCAATGCCGAGTTCCCAAGGCATTCCGGCGTGTTTAATGCTGGTCAATGGCGAGGCACCGGTTCCACCTCCGGAGCCTGAGATAAGAATGTTATCCGCATGGGCTTTGGCAACGCCAGCGGCAATGGTACCTACACCAACCTCCGAAACGAGTTTAACGCTAATTCTAGCCGAGGGATTGGCATTCTTTAAATCGAAGATCAGCTGCGCTAAATCTTCGATTGAATAAATATCGTGATGGGGAGGTGGGCTAATCAACGTGACGCCCGGCGTGGAACGTCGAGTGTCCGCTATCGTTTGATTTACCTTATGGCCCGGGAGTTCACCACCTTCTCCTGGTTTCGCTCCCTGTGCCATCTTGATTTGAATCTCATCGGCATTGCTGAGGTAGTAAGCAGTTACGCCAAACCTGCCCGAAGCGACCTGTTTAATTGCTGACCGCCGCAGATCTCCGTTTTCGTCAGCCTCGAACCGGTCATAATCTTCGCCACCTTCGCCGGTGTTACTTTTCCCTTCCAAGCGATTCATGGCGATGGCTAACGTCTCATGCGCCTCGCCTGAGATGGAACCGTAGCTCATAGCACCGGTGCAAAACCGTTTGACAATTTCTTTGGCAGATTCTACCTGCTGGATGGGAATTGAGGTTCTCGAGCGAAATTTCAGGAGGCCACGAAGATGACATTCACGGGCAGTCTGCTGATTGATGGCGGTCGAAAATCGTTTGTAGGCGTCAGGATCACCCGCGCGGGCGGCCTGCTGGATATTCGCAATGTTTAGGGGCGTCCAAGCATGTTTCTCTCCATCTTGCCGCCAATGAACTGTGCCCTCTGTCTTCAATTCGAGGACTGGCAAGACTGAATTTGGTTTTTGGATTGGGTAGCCAAGTTCATGCCGCCGCAGCGCCTCGTTCGACAGCACGTCAAATCCAACTCCTTCAATTCGACTAGCCGTACCGGGGAACGACCGTTTAATCACATCTGAGTTCAGTCCAATCGCTTCAAAGATTCTTGCCCCTTTATAACTTGCGAGCGTGGAAATGCCCATTTTAGCAAGTACCTTTAGCATTCCCTTATGCACACCAGTCCGATACGAAGTGATGCACTGCTCAGGAGTTAATTCTGAATCAGGCGAAGACGTATGGTGATCGATAATGGCTTCAAGAGCTAAATAGGGATGAATTGCATCTGCACCGAACCCGGTTAATAGGCAATGATGGTGAACTTCTCTAGCCTCGCCAGTTTCTACTGCGATTCCAATCCGCGTCCGCAGTTGCTTGTCAACCAAGTAATGGTGGACTGTACTTGTCGCCAACAGCGCGCTAAGTGGAACACGTTTTGGACCAATTTGACGATCGGAGAGAATTAGGATCGCACACCCATCCGAAATTGCGGACTCTGCTTCTTTGCATATCCGTCTTAATGCCGCATAGAATCCGTCTGGACCTTCCTCTTTATCGAACGTGATATCGATAGTGCGGGATTTCCAACCCCGATAGTCCATGTCTTTGATCCCAGCCATTTGCTGAAAATCAAGAATCGGGTTATCCAGCAACAACCGGTTGCACTGTTTCTCCGTTGTCTCCAGCAAATTGCCTTCTGGGCCGATATAACACTCGACCGACATAACGATCTCTTCGCGGATGGAATCGATCGGTGGATTGGTAACCTGCGCAAAGAGTTGCGCGAAATAGTCATACAGCAACCTCGGCTTGTCACTCAAACAGGCCAGTGCCGCATCGTTGCCCATTGAAAGGATTGGATCTTTTTTTACCTTGACCAATGGCAGTAACATGTACTTCATGGTCTCAGTTGTGTAGCCAAAAGCTTTCATTTGAGAAAGCCGTTCTGCTCGTGAGAGTGGTGCAACGGTTTCTGTTTGCTCCAACTGATCAAAAGTGATCCGCTGATTTTTCATCCATTGAGCGTAGGGACGTCGATTGGATATTTCAGTTTTTAATTCATCATCAGAAACGATTCGCTTGTTTTCGAAATCGACAAGAAACATTTTTCCAGGCTCTAAACGGCCCTTCTTAATTATCTTCGCGGGATCAATTTCTAAAACACCTACTTCGCTGGCCATGACAACCCGATTGTCATCTGTCACATAATAGCGACTCGGGCGGAGGCCATTTCGATCGAGAACGGCACCAATCATACGACCGTCAGTAAATGAGATCGAGCTTGGCCCATCCCAAGGCTCTTGAAGACATGAGTGGTATTCATAGAACGCCCGTTTGTCTTCGGGCATGGTTTGATGGTTTCGCCATGCCTCAGGAATCATCATCATGACAACCTCGGGCAAATCTCGCCCAGCCATCATTAGCAACTCCATTGCATTGTCAAATTCTCCTGAATCGCTGCAGCCCTGTTCTGTGACTGGCATCACCGTTTTCAGCGGTGCGTTAAACACATCGCTTGCCATTAGCCCCTGTCGGGCAGCAATCCAATTTCTATTGCCGCGCAACGTATTAATTTCACCGTTATGGGCCATCCATCGTAGAGGTTGGGCGCGAGACCAGTTGGGCAGGGTGTTGGTCGAAAACCGGGAGTGAACCATTGCAAGATGGCTGTGGTAATCTTCATCCTGAAGATCTACGAAAAACTGAGGCAACTGAGCCGTAGATAACATCCCCTTGTAAACGATGATCCGCGAGGAAAGCGAACATACGTAGAACAAGTCGGATGAATACATGCCGCTGGAGCGGACGGATTTTGTCGTTGATTTCCGAATTTGATAAAGACGTCGTTCAAAATCTGCCTGACTAATACCAGCCTCGGCTCCAATGAATACTTGCAAAATTTTTGGCATGCTGCGAATGGCAGTGGGACCAATGCCTGAGCCTTCAACATCGATGGGGACTTCACGCCAAGCGATTAATTTCTGACCGAAACGGTTTGTGTTTTGAGCAAAGATCAGTTTGCATTTTTCCCGTTCTTCTTCGTCGTTTGGAAGAAAGACATTGCCAACGCCAATAAACGGGAAGTCGGTAGAAAACCCGATCTGTTTTGCCAGCCTCCGAACCAATTTCGACGGTATCCCTGTCAGAATCCCTGCACCGTCACCCGTTTCTGGCTCGCATCCACACGCTCCACGGTGCTCCATCCTCGATAGGATTCCGCACGCATCGACTACGATCTGCCTTGAAGCGACTCCATCGATTTGTGCGACAAACCCAACACCACAGCTGTCATGCTCGTATTCAGGGCTGTATAGAGTATTCTCCGCGGCAAACGGTTTCGGTGTGGTCAAAATACTATCCTTATCGATACGGATCCGTTCCTCAATTTCCCAGCCGCTGGTGAGGTCAGCACGGGAAAAACTGAGGTTTATTGATATACACTTCGCAAAAAATAAGCAAACGTTCAATTCAGCAATGGAATCGCAATTGCCTTTAAGCCCCCATAATGGTTGATCGTCTAGAAAATTTCTGTCTTTTCGCTGAGAACCGTGAACTGCTCGTTAGTTTTGACACGGGGTAATTTCGCAAAAACACCCATTGATAAACCCGTGATGCTGCTCAATTTAATCCGCTCGTTTATCGAAACTGGGTGGTGTGAAAGTGCCACGGGGCTTCATTCTCCTTCTAAGTTTCTCACGGATATTTTAAAAATGTTCTAAAATTAAGTCTGCAGACACAATTTTTTGCGTGGTCATCTTAGGTAAGAAATTTTAACGTCACGTTTCAAGAGACCGTTATGAAACCCTCTCCAACGATTTTATATCGGACATCCATCGGGATGCGATTGATAATTTGTTTGACTGCAATGATTGCCGTCAACCTTTGCTACGCTCAGGGAAAATCAGCAATTCCGAGCGGAATTGCTTGGCATGGTGTCCTTACCGACGGCCTAGCCGATGCTAAGGCGACGAATCGTCCCATCATGTTATTGTCCGCTGCTCCGCAGTGTGCGGGAGTCCCAGGGATGTGGTGACCGGGCAAGCAGAATATGGACAGGAGTTTCCTGTCTGACGACCAAGTTATCGAAGCCTCTCGAAATTTCGTGTGCATACGACTCGCGACCTATGAGGACGAAGCTGAGGCAGAGTTTTTACGTACTGTTTATGTTGGCAGGACCGGTGATCTTGAGAATACAGTTTTTGTGTTAATGACTCCTGACACTAAAGAAAATCTTTGTCGCCCAGGGCGAAGTCCCGATTTCGCCTTTCGATCCCCCAGTAGCCTTGCTGCCGAGATGAATAAAATTGCCAAGCAGTACGAAGCTTCGCAGGAAATCACGAATCCGATTCTTCCTCAATTAAAAGATGTGCGTTTGGGTTTAAACGTTAGCTCTTGCGACGGCTTACCCTCGGTAGTCTGCGTGGCCGATGAGAACAATCCCGCGGACTTTATGCAGAGCGTACTCGCTCCTATGGCGTATTCGACAGAATTAGCCGGGAAGTTTGTCTACTCAACGACAACCGATTCATCGATGCTCGAGTCAGTCCAAGATTACTCCGGACAGCCTGGCATTCTTTTGATTGAGCCAGGTGAATACGGCTTGGATGGGAAATTGATCAAATACTTTAGCCCATCAACAAAAGCGAGTGTAATTGAAAAGGCTTTAACCAAGTACGCTAACGCGGCGGGGAAAGTCACTAAAAACCATTCGTCTCATGTTCGAACGGGCAGGAAAGAGGGGAAGGTCTGGAAAACAGAAATTCCGGTTGAAGATCGGAACTCGCTGCAAGCGATGGAGCGTTCGAATCGTCCGTCAGGTCGCGGTGGTCCGGGCGGTAGAAGACCCGGTGGAAAATAAGTTTTGCTCTTAACTCCGCAGACCCAAGGGTGCCTTTGATAGGCACCCTTTTTTATTTTTAGGGAAAACACAGATTGGCCAACGCAATTGGTCTATGTTGCTTTCCCTTCGACTTCGCAGCTATGCAAGATTGAAATCTTCTGCCAAATTTTACGCGACAACCCAGTCGTAAGGATCTCAAGTTCCGACGCGGAAGCCATTGCGACTCCGTCCTCAAATTCTTGAACATAGACGGCAGCAACTTTCCCAGTCAGAGACAGCATTTCACTGCAGTAATCTAAATATCGCCGAAGTTCAAAAGGGGTTAATGTTAAATCAGGTGATTCACCCGTCTTGGGGTATTGAGTCGCTTGTGAGATGCGATGAGGATCTTTCGTCAGCTGATGCATATCGATCACATGGGCGATCGATCTCAATTCGTGAAGAGCTTTCAACGCCCTTGCCCTTTTGTATCTGACTTCAACGGACAGCAAAAAGAAGATTGCGGCGCCGATAAGGACAACATCGTTTAGCCCCGCTTCCATGAGCATCACCACTGATTCCAAATCCAAAGGTTTGTTGAGATCTGATTGAAAATAAAAGAAAGGGATTATCGAGCAAACACAAATGATGATACAAAACGCCCAAGTCAAATAGCGAATCCAAATCACTGGTTTACCAATCCACTCAGCGCGATCTTCCATGTTTTTTGCGATTAATGACAGTTGTCCGCAGACTTTATTTAAACCAGAATCGGGGAACCTTTCTTTAATTCGCTGATTCAATTTTTCAATCGTCTCAACAATCAGCCTAGGTTGAAGTGTGTCGAGAGACATGTATTTGAAACCTTGAATGAATGTTTTGGATTGCCCAGACCTATCTAGGGGTTAGGGCAACTTCGTCCCACATGAATTGGTTCTTAAGTAGGATTTAAGGTGGTTTTGGAGCACTGAAATTGCCGTCGCGTTTTTGCCGCCGCGGGGAACAACAAGATCCGCAATCCTTTTCCCTGGTGCGAGAAATTCATGAAACATCGGTCGCACCGTTTCATGGTATTGCTGCAGAACAGATTCAAGTGTTCTACCCCGCTCATTGATATCCCTAACGAGCCGCCGGGACAGGCAAACGTCTAAATCGACATCAACGAATATTTTTAGATCTAACAGATTTCGGACTTCAGCATTGTGAAGAATTAGAATCCCTTCGATTAAAATTACTTTTGCCGGATCAAACTTGGTTACTTCCTTGCTGCGGTTATGTTGTGAGTAGTCGTACTGAGGAACATCGACGCTTTGCCCGGAAGCCAATTCGGTTAGATGTTGGAACAGGAGATCATGCTCGAGAGCATCGGGGTGGTCATAATTAACAAGCTCGCGTTCCGCGAATGTCAGACCGTCTCTACAACGATAGTAACAATCCTCGTTAATAATTTTAACTTGGTCATTCCCAAATTCTTCATTGAGCAAATGGCAAAGTTGGGAAGCCAATAAGCTTTTGCCGGATCCCGAAGCGCCCGCGATTCCGATAAAAATTGGTTTTTCTAATACTTCCATGTTGTCTTAAAATAAACGTTGCTTGAGGACTTAAAACACTTGTAAATCTTACACGCCAGCGGTTTCAAGAATTAGGCTTGTCAGCAATTTTTTTGTTCGCTAATCTCCCAAACCATGCTTCTTTTCTGAGGAATCGCCGTGAAAACCACCACCGTCCTTTTGCCGCTATTTTGCTTGTTTTTAACTATTGCCCCATGTTTTGGCCAGACTTCGCTGGAAATTGATAGTTCCGAGATAATCGTCGAAGAACAGCCTAGCATCTGGAGTGGCTCCTTCGCTGCGGGGCTCAACGGCAAGTCTGGGAACAGTCAGAGCGTGGATATGAATCTCGAGATGAATTGGGTTCGAGAGACAGACTATAGCAAGACTGACCTTCTCGCTAATTACTTTTACAGCACTAATCAATTAGCAACCGTGACAGACCGCTTTTTTGGGCAGGCACGACAGGAACGAAAGATCCGCGAGGGTCGGTTAAGTGCGTTTGCGCAAACGGCAATTAATTGGGACCGTTTTAAAAACTATGACTACAGGATTGCATTACACTCAGGTCTATCTTACGAATTCATCAAAGAGGATAATCGGCTCTTCACAACACGACTTGGTGCTGGTGCCTCGAAAGAAGTGGGAGCCGTTATCGATGACTGGATTCCTGAACTTCAAATGGGTGCTGACTTGGAACGGAAAATTACTGATACCGTTAAAACTTACTGCACCGTCGATTACTATCCCAGTCTTAAAAATTTCGATGAATACCGTGTCAATACGAACGCAGGACTTGAATTTCTGATTGACTGGGAAAAAGACATTAACTTCAGAATTTTTGCCTTTAACCGCTACGATAACACTCCACCGGCTGGGAACGTGTCGAGCGATCTCGATTATGGATTCGCTTTAGCTTTTGATTTCTAGACCGCGGGCATGCTAAAGCCATTGAAATGCCGGGCTAGTTTTGCGACTTTCCTTTCAGGCAATAAAGTTTAGAAATGCTCCGAAGAATCAGTCGATCACCGGCGACTGCCGGAGAAGCTTTGAAGCCATCGCCCAATTCGGTTTCTTCGATTAGGTCATATTCGCCACCTGGTTGAAAAGCGTATATTTGTCCCTTTTCGCTGAAAGCGAAGATATGCTCACCGTCAAATATTGGCGACGCAGCGAATGTTGTTTTTATTCTTTGTTGCCACAAGATTTTTCCATCCTTAGCACGAACGCAACTCGCAATTCCCTTATCGTTAAACATAAACAGGTTACCGTTTACTAAAATGGGTGAGGGACGTCGGGTCACATTTTTGCTAAGGGTCCAGTCGATATTTGTCTTTGTGATATCTCCTTTTCCTTGCGGGTTTACTGCGTCCATACGGCCCATGCCATTGGTCAAAATAACGAGTCCGTCCTTGGTTAGGATAGGTCTTGCCGATGCGTTCATGCCCTCGTGATAAACCGTCCACATCGGCTCCCCATTGCGTGGGTCATAGGCTACCGTTGCGCTGGCGGAAGGATAAATCAGCATCGGCTTACCTGCTATTTCAAACACACTAGCTGTGCCATAGGCTTTTTTCCAGTCACCGTTGTCCGTCCCGTACTCAAGATTGCGATCTGTCTTCCACGCAGTTTCTCCGGTCTCTTTGTTAAACGCGACAACATACTGTTTATCAGAACCGTCATAGGCAACGATCAAGTTATCACCGTACAAAATTGGCGACGAACCAGGTCCGCGAAAATGATCGCATTCAAAATCCTCGCGATTCCAAATGGTGTCTCCCGTATTGGTGTCTAGGCAAACCGTCCCATAGCTTCCGAAGTGTAGGTAAACCCGCCCCGCCTCTACGGCCGGGGTACAACTTGCATAACTATTGGTGGCGTGCCTGAACCGCGGGTTTTCGTTCTGATAAATTAATTTGTCGTGTATCACTTTACCGGTTTTGAGATCGACACATATGCCGAACATCTTTTTGCCGTCCTCGGTGGCAGACGTCAGCCATATTTGCTCACCCCAAATCACAGGAGAGGACCAGCCTCGCCCATGGATTGGAGTTTCCCAGGAGATGTTTGTCTGGTCGCCTAAATCGGTCGGCAAAGTAATCCCTAGTGCGACACCGTCTCCAGTGGGTCCGCGAAATTCTGGCCAATTTTCCTGGCCAATTAGTGAGTTCACAAACACCAAAAAATAGATAACAGTAAATAATTGTCTGAAAAACTGCACGTTTAATTCCTTTGCGGCTATCACTCATCCACCTAGTCAAATTGTTGGATGCCTTAACAAGCGTTCCAATTTCAATGAAAAGAGTAGCGAAATACACGCGCAATAGTAACGTTACGTCGCGATCAACCGCAGCATCGATAACTTGTTGCGCTACAAACAATAGACCAAATCCAAGATTGGATTCAACAAGAAAATGCCCTCCCTTTAAAGCAAATAAAGAGAAAATCGCGAATCAATTTTGCCCATTCACGGTCCGAATTAGAGAGTGAATGTCAGACCTAGAACAATTGAGTTTTGAACGACATCCCGATCACTCAAGCTTGTAAGCCCGGTCAGTGGTGCGAACCCAGTACTGCGAACGTATTCGAGACTGATTAGAGAATTGCGAGAGGGTTCAACGCGATAACCGAGAACTAGCTGACGATTAAATTCAAATTCCGTTCCCGGAGGACCTTGGATCCCCTCGCTCCATGATAAAGACCAACGAGCAGGCATCGAGATAAAGTAAGAATCCAAAGCAGCCTCAGCACTATAGGCGATCACATCATGATCGGTTACCGGCCAGGCGCTAACTGTTCGTACATACTCAACTCCTAGGTGCAAACGGTTAATCCGCATTCTGGCATTCACGTCCCAAGCACCATTCGGATCTCCGAAAAGTGTCGGATCGAGATGTTCTGGAACGTCGGCGTCATAAATCGTGCCGTAAAGGTAGCCACCACCTAGCTTCAGTTCTCCGTCTCGCCGTGCAAAGGGCATTCTCAACAACAGATTTGCGGCAAAATTGTTCACGTCGCCGCTCGCTTTTGAATCGACAACCCGGACACCACGACCGCCACTGAGCCCAGCAAACGTTGCGCTAACAATGCCGTTGTCGAAACCAATTCCGCCACCTTCGCCCAAAGCACCAAAATAGTGCCATGGTATCGACTGAGAAAATGGACTTAACGTTCCCATATCTCCAAAACCAACATTTTTTTTCCCTAAGTAACCGTACCATGACGATCGGGAGAAGTCTCCGAATACGACATAAGCCTGCCGAACCTGGTAGCTTCCTTGTTTGGGATTGTCAAAAGAAAAAACATCGGAGAAAAGGGTTTCTACATACCCATGAACTCTCGGACCAAAGCTAACGCTAGTGGCCAAGTTGGCCTGCATCATCCTGAAATCAGATGCGTAATTACCTTCGAAATCGGTGGGGAACCTCCCCAGATAAGGGAATTTTCCAGCATCGTTCGTTTTGCCATAAATCGCAGATGCACGTAATTGAGCGCCGAGAGTCATGTTGGTCTGACCGGAACTATTCAGCGAATGTTCGAGTAGTAAAATCTCCTTGTTCGACTGCCGATTTTGGAAATCAAGCATTGCGCGAGAATAGTCGGGGGCGAGTTGAATAAAATTCCCGTCGATAACGTCAGAGAATTGACTACCGTCTTCAATGACGACTTCTCCCTCAACTCCCTCAGGGTACTCAATGACCATGGAAGGATCAGAGATTTCGAAAACATCCTCGTCTTGCGCTAACAGCACAGTCGAATTTACAGCCAATAAGAACGCTATAAAGCAAACGAATAGGCCGAATTTTGGAAAGGCTTTACAGCTTGAAAACTTTGGAATAGCTCGTCTAATTAATAACATTCAGAGTAACCTTGAAGAACTCAGGGAAACGTCGCGTCTCGAATCTTTAATTAGATGTTGTTTTTCTTTGAGTCAACTCGAATCTTAATAGAGCAACAGCTTTCACTGCTGCTAGCTGGTTTTGTTGCCGATTTTCAAGACATCTCGACAATACACTAGGCTATTTAAAAGCTCTTGCATTTGAAATTCCGGATCATTGGCCCCCCCAGCTGCAATGGGTTTGCCTCTTCTCGCCAGCCGAAGGAACGCTTCGTAATCAACCGCCTTTACATCGGGATAGGCGGCCCAAAATTCATCCTTTTGAAAGTCAAACGGTTTGTTAAATCCTGAGATGATTTCCAATTGAAACGGAACGCCGGGACAAAGTTTGGCAAAGAGATCGGTGTACTGTACCCAGTCAACCAGACCATCGCCAACGGCATTCCAGGCGACCCTTGCGCCGGTGTCGGTCAACCATGCCGTAGAATCTCTTATCCCGGAGCTGACTGCATGAGGTCCGAGAATCTTCAAATTTTCCAGCGGGTCTTCAAGTGTCCATGTGGCGTTTCCGCTATCGATTGTTGCCCCGACAAATTCGGGACCGGCGGCCTCAATCAATGCAACCAATTCACGAGCTTGCATATCGCCGGCATGGTTTTCAACTGCAATTTTTACGTTGGCATCTATCGCGGCAGATTTGACTTTTTTTAGAACTTGTACGGTGCGATCGATATGCTTTTGAATTCCACCTTCGGTTCTGCGATCTTTTTCGCCACCCAAATAACATCGAAAAACTGGCGACCCAAGCTCTGAGGCAATTCTAATACCTAACCGAAGATGTTCTTCCGGGGAGCCCCATTTATCGTTCCACCGTCCCGCGGAAGGACAAATACTACCGGTGCCCGCATGGACAACTATACCCAAGTCTGAAGATCTCGTTGCCAGGTCACGAAGGTAATTCTTTTGGTGATTCTCATAAACATCCAAGTCCGAAAGCAATAACGAGTCAACTTTCTGCTTTCCAGCAAAGTCCAATAATTCGCCCGCATTCCACTTCATCGCCCTGATCGAGAAATTATCAAAGCCTAGCGGAATTTTTTCGCGCTTTTTCGTTGGTATGGAGCCGGCCGATACACGTGTCGGTGCAATTTCCGCTAAAGAACAAATGGCAGCACCAGTCGCTGCAATGAATTGACGCCGAGGCAGTTCCGTTAAGCGAGATTTAGGGCTGTTTGCCATCGCGGTTTTCTCCATTTTGCGTAAGAACTTGGGAAAGTCTTCGTTTGTCGTTCGAGGAAGCGAGTTGGTTAGGGTGCAGTTTTGTCGCGCTCAATTGCTTCCATTATCATTCTTTTGGCGACGTCTACCTGCTCAACACTTGTAATTTCTACCCATTTATCAGGCTCTAGGTCTTTGTAGTGCTGGAAAAAGTGCTCGATTTGTTGGATGGTAATTTCAGGTAAATCTGAATAGCTTTTAATATTTTCATAACGCCGAGTCAGTTTACTGGTCGGTACCGCAATAATTTTTTCATCCGGTCCCGCGTCATCTTTCATCACAAGAACGCCCACTGGTCTGCAACTCATTACCGCTCCGGGAACAATTGCTCTGGTATTGCAGACGAGCACGTCGATCGGATCGCCGTCGAGTGAAAGCGTGTGGGGCACAAAACCATAGTTGCCTGGATAAACCATCGGCGTATAGAGAAATCGATCGACGAACATTGTCCCGGAGGCTTTGTCGAGTTCGTATTTAATTGGCTGGCCGCCCACCGGGACTTCGACAATAACGTTGATATCTTCAGGCGGATTAGTGCCGATTGGAATGGAGTCAATTCGCATCGATAGATTTCCGAATTAAAATAGAAGGCGGCGAAAATTAGTTTCAAATCGAAGGAACGAACTCGACGCCGTTAAACCCTAATCTTAATCGCTGCATAATCAGACACCAGTGGTAGTAACCGATACGAAGCTGCGCATAAAAAAAGGGACGGCATCGAAGCCATCCCTACTGAATCAATCATGTAACCACGTGTTACTTAGCGACTTCTTCTTTGTCTTTAAGAATGATCGCTGTAAGCCCGTCTGCGAGCTTTTTAACAGCCTCTTGAACATTTTCTTCGCCAAGCCTCAAAACTTTAACAGTCTCCCAGCCCTTCCCTTCTTTTCCAGAAAGTGTCTTGCGAAACTCTTCGTAAATTTCAGTAGCCTGTTCGTGCTCTTCTTCATTTAAACCAGTAATCTTGGGCTTCCTTCGCCAATTTAATTGACATTGCCCCTTGTAAACTTGGATCACGCTGCAGTGATTGCCAGCCGACGCGTAAAATGTTGCGTAGTCAGATTTACCGCGGGTTACGCTAGTGTAGGTACAGGTAAGATCTGTGTTTTCGACGATAAACTGCTCTAGCTCGACATAGGCGTTGTAAGCCCTTGCACTCGGACACAGTCTTTCAGTTTCGCGATCCCATTGTTCGCGTGTAATTTCTGTCGCAGCCATCAGACACCTTATTTAACTCAACACGTAAGTGAACCAGAGGAATCATCATAACGGATTTTTGCAACCAGTTCACTATTGATTCGCAAAAACACCGTTACTTTCGGTTTGTTAGTCTAAAAAAGCCCTGTCTTAGCTGAAAAAACGACTTGGCGAATAGAAAATTGCGGTTAAAAGGGGCGTTGCAACATGGGTTCCGCCATATTTTTCCAGTTATAAATTCCATTCTACATTTTTATCGCAGCTTAGATAAACTAGTAGCGTCTCAACTACGATAACTGGCTGCCAATAAAAACGACGAAGTAACCATGAACTTACGAGCCCATCCAGAGAAGATTTTTCTGCTCAAGTATCTTGCCATAGGGGTGATCTGCTGCGGATTTGCTGCATACGCCGCGTACGATGGATTTCTCGCCTACCCAGCTGAACTTCCCCGCGCCACTGCCTGGGAAAAACTTCAGAATGAGATCGAGGCGGACCCAACACTTGATCGGACAGAGTTGGTCGCACGATGGAAGGCAATGGCGAAAGAAAATGGTTGGAGTGCAAAGCAAATTAGAAAAGACGATACGGTCGCCGCTATTCAAAATAAAATTTACTGGCAGTACGCGTTTATTGTAATTGGACTGGCGATCGGTGTCCCATGCGTAGTGTGGTATTTTGGCAACCGTAACGCGTGGATTGAGTCGACTGAAGACGGATTGCGATCGAACACCGGGACGGAAGTTTCTTTGGGTCAAATCGTTAAATTTGATAAAAAGAAATGGGAGAAAAAAGGAATTGGCGTAGTCCACTTCAAGGACAGTTCCGGCACTGAAGGAACGTTCATTCTTGATGATTTAAAATTTGACCGAAAGATCACCGACGAGATCGTACGCTGGGTAGAATCAAAAATACCGCAAGAGATGATTGTTAACGGTTCGCCAGAAACTTCTGAAATTGCGAAAGAGTCGGCGGGGGAGTGAACTTCTTAACCTGATAGAAAGGTTTGTCTACCCTGGGTTAAGACAATAGAATGCGGGGACGATTATTTTAGGAATAACCGCAATTCGTCGCTTGGTGAAGACCACTGGCCATCGGAACATTCAATTTTGCACGATTCAATTATGACCCGTAATCGCAAACTCCTCATTAGACGGCCGCTACCTAAGTCATCCAATAGGCGACTCTTACCGCAGCGATTTTTCGTTTTGGCGTTTTTGCTCGTCTCGATTCAACCCAATTTAGCCTCGGGCCAAACCAACCAAAGACCAGTTTCGTTTATTCGAGATGTTCGGCCAATCCTTTCTGATAAATGTTTCCAATGCCACGGACCAGATTCAGAGACCCGAGAGGCAGACTTGCGGTTCGATCGCGAAGATTCCGCGCTCCAAGTGATCGATAAAGCGTCACCGCACGAAAGCGAATTTCTCGAACGGATCTTGCATCTGGATCCTGACGTTTTGATGCCTCCCCCTGAAGCACATAAGCCCCTTACGGTGGCTGAAATTGAGACCCTTACTCGGTGGATTCAGCAAGGTGCTAATTGGTCTGAATTTTGGGCTTACGTCAAACCTCTTCCGCAAAACACGAGAAACCGTTCTGACAATGGTAGTTGGATTGACGAACTCGTTGCCGTTGATCTCAAGCGTGGTGGTCTAATTCCGTCTCCACCTGCTGATAAGAGAACCCTTCTGCGCCGAGTCTATTTTGATTTGACGGGGCTCCCGCCGACCCCGGAAAGAATCAATTCGTTTTTAGCCGACGAGCGGCCAGACGCGTTTAATCGGGTTGTCGATGAATTGCTTGCCTCGCCTCAATTTGGCGAGCGGATGGCAATTTATTGGCTTGATTTAGTGAGATATGCCGACACCGTTGGTTACCACGGCGATCAACCTCACAACATCTCGCCATACCGTGATTGGGTGATCAATGCTTTCAATTCGAACCTGCCGTTCGATCAGTTCACCCGGGAACAAATCGCTGGAGACCTAATTGAAAATCCAAACGAGTCTCAGTTGATTGCATCCGGGTACAACCGACTGCTTCAAACCACCCACGAGGGCGGTTTGCAACCTCGCGAGTATTCGGCAATTTATGCGGCCGATCGAGTCCGAAATGTTTCGCTCGTCTGGATGGGAGCAACCGTTGGCTGTGCCCAGTGTCATGACCATAAGTACGACCCCTATACCATCCGGGATTTCTATTCTCTCTCAGCTTTCTTCGCAGATATCGATGATGAAGCCCATTTCAAAGTTGGCACAAATTCCCTGCCAACCAAACGACCACCGGAAATATTAGTGCTGCCAAAAGCAGATCGCATTGAATTGGACGCAGTTGCAGAAAAAATAAAGGAGGTTAACCAAGAACTGGCCAGCCTGAAGAAAAGACTCTCAGAAGTTACAAAGCTCAGTGAAAAGCAAACTGAACAAGCCCCGCCCGAGGCCGACGATCCACCAAAACCAACTTCGAAACAGTCAATTCATTTCAATCAAATCGCAGAATTAAACCAAGAAATCGAGTCAGTTCAAACTGTCAAAAAGAAGCTTGATAAAACAAGATCAGATATCGAAAAGCGGGGCCGGTGGACAATGATATCGAAATCGCTGGCCACTCCAAGAGTAACGCGAGTACTTGCGCGCGGCGATTGGATGGATGAAACTGGTGAAATTGTGGCCCCGGCAATTCCCGGCTTTTTGGGTGAAATTAAAACGTCGACTACTCCGAACCGAATGGATTTAGCGAATTGGCTAACGAACGCGGAATCTGGCAACGGTACTTTGACTGCGAGAGTTTTTGCAAATCGGTTTTGGTACCTTTTGATGGGCAGCGGCGTTTCGAGGTCACTGGACGATTTTGGCGGACAAGGCTTTCCACCTAGTAACGCCGACCTTCTCGACGGACTAGCGTTGGAATTTATCGAAAGCGGTTGGAACGTTAAAGAGTTGATTAGGGAAATTGCCAGCAGCAAAACGTACCAACAGTCATCCATTCCGTCATCGAAAGCTGCTGAAATGGATCCGTACAACCAGTATTTCTCCCATCAGTCCAGATACCGCCTGCCGGCAGAGCTGATCCGCGATAATGCGTTGTCCGTTGGGGGACTGTTGAATCTGGAGACAGTGGGGGGCAAGAGTATCAAACCTGCTCAGCCTGCAAAATATTATCAACACCTCAATTTTCCACAGCGTAGATATCGACAAACCGCCAACGCAGATCAATGGCGAAGAAGTGTCTACATTCATTGGCAACGGATGTTTCTGCACCCAACTTTAAAAGCTTTCGACGCGCCATCAAGAGAGGAATGCACCGCGGAACGACCAAGTTCCAATACGCCTTCGGCCGCACTGGTATTGATGAACGACCCTATATTTATTGAAGCAGCAAGAATGTTGGCCGCTCGAACACTTTCTCACACTCCAAACGCAGAATTTTCCGTTCGTTTGGAGCGACTCTATCAACTGGCTCTTTCTCGCTCACCTGAATCGGAAGAGATTAAGTTACTGAAATCGCTTTATCAATCCAATTTTGAGAGTTTTCACCAAAGCCCAGAAACTGCAAAAGCCTTTCTCTCTATTGGTAAAGCCAAGGCGGATACGAGCGTCGACGATGCAACCCTTGCTACTTGGACGTCTATCGCCAGAGCTGTTCTTAACACTAATGAATTCATTACCCGTAACTGAATCGCGATGACCTCATTAAACTCCAGCTGGACTAACGATGCCACCAATTGACCCAAACGAATTAGCGAATCACTTCAATCGGCGTACCTTTCTAAAGCAGAGTGGGCTTGGTTTTGGCTCGGCAGCCCTAGGTGCATTGTACGGGCAGTGGAAACAAGCCCATGGTTTCACTGGCAACGGAAATCAAAGTCACTCGATCCCTCACCATCCTCCAAAAATTAAGCGAGTGATCTTTTTATGCATGGCTGGTGGACCTTCCCACTTAGAAACCTTCGATTATAAGCCTGAACTTGAGCGACTTGATGGCAAGCCGATGCCTGACTCGTTTACGAAAGGCCAGCCCATCGCGCAATTGCGGGGGCAGGTACTCAAGTGCTTAAGGCCCCTTACTAAATTTCGGGCATACGGTCAGAGTGGACTCGAGTTCAGTGACTTTTTGCCGTATCAATCTCAGTTAGCTGATGATATTTGTGTCGTTAAATCTTTGGTAACTGAACAGATTAACCACGATCCAGCCCATACGTTTATGAATACGGGAACCGCAATCAGTGGTCGGCCATCGATGGGCTCTTGGATTAACTATGGTCTGGGCAACGAAAGTGAGAACCTGCCCGGGTTTGTCGTTATGTCGAGCGTCGGAGGTAGAAATCCGCAACCCATTGCATCTCGACAATGGTCCGCCGGCTTTTTACCTAGTCGCCATCAAGGGGTAGAATTTAATTCAGCAGGAAATCCAGTTCATTACGTTCAAAATCCACAAGGAATCAACAGTCGCCAGCAAAGCGACTTAGTTCGTTCCATTAGCGAACTCGATGCAATCCGCAATCGGAAGATCAGGAACCCAGAAATTGACACTCGAATCGCGGCTTACGAGTTGGCGTTCCGAATGCAGACCTCCGTTCCTGAGTTGACTGATGTAAGTGACGAGCCACAGCATGTGTTGGATATGTACGGCGCCACTCCCGGCGACGGCAGTTTCGGCTCCAACTGCTTATTGGCTAGGCGGCTCGCCGAACGGGGCGTTCGTTTTATCCAGCTCTATCACCGCGGATGGGATCATCATGGTGGTCTTGAGAAGTACATGAAAGTTTGCTGTGACCATACCGACCGTGCAACTTGGGCTTTGATGGCAGATCTTAAACAACGTGGCATGCTGGAAGACACTCTTGTGGTTTGGGGCGGAGAGTTCGGCCGAACGCCAATGTTTCAGGGAAAAGGTGGGGCAGGGCGAGACCACCACATCAAAGGGTTCTCAATGTGGTTGGCCGGCGGAGGTGTCAAACAGGGGGTCTCGTACGGTGAAACCGATAACCTCGGCTATCATGCCGTAAGAGACATCGTCCACGTAAGAGATTTGCACGCCACGATCCTTCACCTATTCGGCATTGATCATGCAAGATTCACAGTACCTTTCCAAGGGCTGGATATGAAATTGACGGGTGTCAAACCCGCCCGCGTTGCCCATGGGATATTGTCATAAACTAGGCGGGCGCAAACAGGTTGCTGCCACTCCCTACGGATTGTCCGGCACTATTTTAAAAACCCGTTCAATGTACCGGTGCTGTCGGCGAATTGATCGATATCCAATCCCATCATATTCCCGAGACTGAGCCAAAGATTGGCTAAACGCGTTCCCTCGGCGGCCTTTATGTGGGTTCCTGAGTTATGTGCACCGCTGCCATGGCCAGCAATGACAATCGGGAGTTGTTCGTACGAATGCTGAGCGCCGTTGCCAAGTCCAGAACCCAGCACAAATGTGCAATTGTCCAATAGGCTCGATTCGCCTTCTTGAATTGATTTTAGCTTGTTAACTAAATACGCATATTGTTCGACATGGAAACGGTCGATCTTAGCTACCCGATCATCTTCTGTCGTATCGTGAGTCATCACATGGTGGCTCACTGGTTTGTCGAAGACTCCTTCATAGAATTGCGGGGTCTCCCAGCGTTCAGGACCAACCATCATGGTTGCAACGCGAGTTTGATCAGTCTGAAATGCCAGAACCATCAAGTCACCCATCATCCGAATATACTCTCCACGATTTTTCGGCAATTGATCTGGAACCTGATAGTCAATTTTCCCGAGCGAACCTTTCGATGCTTTCTGCTTAGCAATTCGGTTCTCAACTGACCTTACCGAATTTAGGTACTCGTCCATTTTTCTGCGATCGCTTTTTCCAAGCGTTCGATTTAAGCGGTTTGCGTCTTCCAGTACTGTGTCGAGAATGCTTTTCTTTATTGAAGAAGTTTCACCAAATAGACGGGAGAAAACCTTTCGGGGATCATTTTGCGATTTCGCATCGTAGCCCGGCCCGTACCAAGAGATAGAATCAAAGATCTTTGGCTCAACGTTATCGATGAAACTATTACAACTTAACTCGATTGACGGAAATGGGGTCGCTGTTCCAGCAGACTTCGCGATGATCTGATCCAAAGTCACATCAATAGCGTTTACGCCATCCACCCGTTCATTCGGCTTGGCACTGGTTAGCCAACACGAACCGGCTTGGGAGTGAGGCTCGCCGGTAAGATAGGTTCGGTTAAGGCCGCTAATCACAGTGACATCGCTGCGCAAAGGTTCCAGTGGTTTCAAGCTTTCGCCAAATTCAAACTCAGGCCCAGCAGACTCCGGAAACCACTTCGATCCAATAACACCGTTGGGGATGTACATAAACGCCAAACGATTGGCACCCGCAGTCCCATACCTGTATAAATCGGTCGCTGAATGTCCCATTGCTTCAAGCCAAGGCAGTGCGATTGCGGCGCCAAGGCCACGCAAAACAGTTCTACGATTAATGCGTTTCATTCGTTGTCTGCAATTTCTTCCTAGTGTTCCCGAAACAACCCACTCAACACAACTTCAACCATGACGGTACGAAACCTAAAATCCTGTTCGGCTACCTTTTCCGCAACTTGCCGAATGTCAGGTTGGTCGACAAATTTCAATTGTCGCCCAAGTGCATATTTCATTGTATGCTCGACAAACGCGCGAACAAATCTCGATTTATCGCGAAGCACGACATTCTTAAACCGTTCAGAGCCAACAAATGCGTCGCCTCTTAAATCCCCGGACGAATCCACCTTCTTCCCATTCGCATACGTGCTACGCCATTTACCGACTGCATCGAACATCTCAAACGCAAATCCAGGCGGATCGATTACATCATGACAAGTAGCGCAAGCTTCGTTTTCCCGATGCTTGGCTAGCTTTTCTCGGACGCTCAAATCTGTAGACACCTCGCCTGAGGTTCGCTCCAATGGTGGAACATTTGCCGGGGCAGGGGGGGGCGGCGAATTGTAAATCACATCTAAGATCCAAGCTCCCCGATATACAGGACTCGTTCTCGTTGTTGTCGATGTAGATATCAGCATCGCGCCCGACGACAAGACACCACCTCGATGACCATTGGGCCACTTGATGCGGAAAAAATCCTCAAACTGCTCGACAGGCGGGGAATACCCCAAAACTTCTTCCGGATCGACTGAATACCAATCCATTAATTGGCGATTCAAATAAGCGTAGTCCGAAGCAACGAACTCAGTAATTCTTCGATTTTCAACCATCACTGATTCGAAAAAGAGCAATTGTTCAATCATCATGGAAATAGCAGGCGGCGGTCGCTGGTTACTTTTTACGTAGTACCCAGGATAAAGAGTTTTGTCAGGTAACACCGATGCTACATCTTGAACCTTTAGCCATTGCATTCCGAACTCAGTCGCGAGCGACTTACTTTTAGGATCATCGAGCATCCGATTTACCTGATACCGCAACTGCTTATCGGTTAACAAACGACGCTCCTTAGCCGCCTGAAATAGTTCATCGTCCGGCATTGAGCCCCATAAAAAATAGGATAGACGATTTGCCATTTTGAAATTTTGCTCTAACTCTAAATCCCGTTTCGCAGAAGAACTTTCTTCAAATCCCTTCCGAGACGACAAAAATTCATGACGGAACAAAAAGTTGGGTGAAATTAGAACGGCAGAGACAGTCGTGATCATCGACGCCGTATAGGATTTGCTCTCCTTAAAATCACTTTCGAACAATTTCAAATAAATCAGCTTCTCTGCTTCGGTGACTCGCCGCCGAAAAGCTCGTGGAAGGAAGGAGGCTAGCTGCTCCCCAGCTCGTTGAATTGATTCGCTTTCGCTTTCCCCCTTGTTAGCACGGAATAGCGATTGCCACAGGTTAGATAACTGGGCAAACTCGACGTTGTTCAGAAGTGAATTCGATATTTCGAGATAGCTTTCCATCAACAACGGAGAAAGGCTCAACGCCGACTGATCGTTGGCAAACCCATGTTCTACTGGTGGGTCGACAGGAAGTGTGGAGACGCCGGGTAAGTCAGAGTAACGTTCCCGCGAATTCCAAAAACAACTTACCGCCAAAACGTGCCGAGGCATTTTGCCGGTCGCTGGCTGATAGTAATCATTGGTTTGGATAATCTTAGAATTATTGTTGAAACAAGATCTCGGAACACGAAATAAATCACGAATGGTGTTTTCATACTCCGCCCGATTTAGCCGTCTAATCTGCCCACTGATTTGACCATCAGGAGCTTGTTTCGCCACGGTGGTCATTAACCAATCGCTCAGCTTTGCGATTTCGCTGGCCGAGGGCTGAGAATTGCTCTCCGGCGGCATTCGCCCACTTTCTACCTGACGAAGAACATTTCCCCAAAGAGTCAGTCCTCCAACTACATCCTTAGTTGTTGAAAATGTTGAAAGGTCTACTTCACCTTCACCGTCAGCACCGTCGTGACAATCGAGACAATAGGTCTCAAGAAATGGCAGTCCAATTTTATCAAAATCATCTACTTTTGATTGGTTTTGATTAGATGCGGGCAACTGGAAACAGGCGGCTCGCACAGGCGGCGCAAGGGTTGCCCCCCGATCAACACAGTACGAAAACACTCCCAACAAAAGGGTAACCGCCACAAGATAGCTTCGAAGCGTAAACTGTTTTACGAATTTTAAGTTAGTTTTAAAAAACATAGCCCTCTGAAGTTGGTTCAACTCTATCGGTCAGGGCAAGCAATGGTAATCATTCGAACCGCCCTAAGATTTCATGTTGGAAAACCGTTTACTTGGTTTTGGTATTTTGGACTGATTTTAAGACAATGCTTCTTAACATCATTGAGGTTGCAACCGTTTCGGCATCAATTTGGTTGAGTTCGCTTTCTATGTCGTCCCCGGTTTGAGCATGTGCGAGTATCTCAGAACGACGCCGCTGTAATTTTAAAAACTTATAGTCCTGAGCCAAGATCAGTTTAATAGCCTCGTTTTTCTCTTCAGCCGACAGGACATGACTGATGGGCTTCAATATTTTTCGGGCTCGCAGGTCTGGTTGGGCTGCCAGAATGATCAAGGTTAAGTTTTTATGTAATTGACCCTCGGTAAATTCAGGCAAATCTGGCCTATCGTGATCATGTAAGAAATGAACTACTGGCGAGCGCGCGGCGTCCGGTTCCTCATCAACAAGTTTGGGCCGGGGCTCTGGATTCGGTATATCGGTTGTTCCCTCGAGATTGCGAGGGGTTAAAGCGGGGCCAGAAGATTCGACGGGAGCACTGATCCCCTTCGCAGCGACGCTCTCAGACGATTTTTTGGAAACCGAGTAAGCGTCATCTGGGAAAATTGGCTGTTTTTTGCAACCAACCAACGCTATCAGGCAGAAAAAGAGAGCGGTCGTAAACAGGTGGATTCGCCTTGGCTGGTTCGAAAAAGACGAAACTGCCTTAGCGTGTCGCATAACTGCAAGATTTACAAACATACCGCCCCGCTAGTAATAATGGCCGATAATGGAGCAATCAGTACGGCCTTTAGCCCATTGCCACTGGCATAACATAATCCCAGGCCGGCTTCAGTTCTAACTGCTGACAGCGTTCCATCACAAATTGCCTAGGCTCTTCACGAGAGAGACACAGGCCCAAAAATTTGCCGCCGCCTAACCACCGGATAGGACTGACGACTCGCTGGGAGAAATTTCCCTTTGAATCAACATAGCGAAAGGTCACAACCAGATCATCGTAGTTTTGAATTGATTTTTGAATTTTCTCTTTCACCGGACATCCTCCATGTATTGTTTTCACTTCAATAATAGGAGTTTCGCCGCTACCAAGGACACGTAAGGTCAATCAGGCCAAACTTTCTTAGTTTTTTTCGGTTGCCCCTAGCGATTTTAAACAAAGCAGAGATCTACCATGCGTGGGTTCCAACTCAAGACAACGATTAAATGCGTCGGCCGCTGCCTCCGTCTTCCCCAATCCAAGTTCCGAACGGCCCAGCAAATAAAAGGCCTCCGCAGACGTTGGATTAAATTTAACAGCTAGGTTTGCCTGCTGATTCGCCAGTTCGAATTCCTCCAGCAAAATCCCTTCTTTCGCATAAAGCTCAGCCCCTAGTGCTTGATAAAATAGACTTTTCTCTTTGTTTTTCAACTCACTGCCGTAATAGTTTGCAACCCGCTTACAGCAATCTCTAGCGGCTTTGTCGCTGTTGATATCTATTCCTTGTTCCCAAGCTTCCAACGCTAACTCACTATCACCTCGCATTTTCCTGACATCACCAAGGGTAAGTAAAATACTGGAATTGGGTCCAAAACGCTCGATTCTCTTTTCAACTAACTCCAGTGCTTCCTTAATCCGACCGACAAAAATATCGAGTTTTATAAATGAATCGTGAACCAAGAGGTTGAATTCTTCGTCGAGCACCTCAGTAACTTTTTCACGAGCAACGCGATTTTCGTGTTGAGCGACTTTCGCCATTGCCTCCTTTGCCTTCAAATAAAAGCCAAATTTAGAATTATTATCCATCAGTCGCCCCCGCTGTTCGCCAAAAGGCGACTTTATCCGAACCCACTTACTGTCAGCTTCGATACTCTGCTTTCCGGCCCCCAATACATCGCCGCGTTTTAATTCAATTTGTGATCTTAGAACGAAAGTTTGAACAGTTCCTTTCTCTGCACGAACTACCTCAGTGAGTAAAGTCTCAGCTTCATTGAGATCACCGCGGCGATAGAGGATTTTCGCCAACTGAAATTTCGCCAGCGGAATTTTCACAGCCTTGCGGAAGGCAATCTCTGCATTATTGGGGTCATTGTTACGTAGGTGATTCCGTCCGATGAAATACATGGCATCAGCAGATTTCGGGTGTCCCAAATCAATCGCTCGTTGAAATTCAGAGTTGCCCTGAACGACTTGGCCGACTCTCGAAAGACAAAACGCGTTATCAAATGCGACCATTGCTGAGTCAGGCATGAGTTCAGCGGCTCTTGCGAACGTAGCCGTAGCTTCGGCATAAAAGCCGGCTGCCATATAGGCCTGCCCAAGCCAATGCCAATCCTCGGGCGTTTTAGTGGTATCGCGAAAATACGTAAGGTCTTCTTGGGTAAAGGAATCAACCACCTCCAAATTTGGTTTCGGTGGAGTTGGCTGATATGCTTTTTGGTAGTACAGATAACCAAATACGACTATTTCAATCGCAATGACTACAGCTGTAAAAATGACTTCTCGACGCATCTACTTTGCCTCCGCTGGATTTAGAAATGCATCGACACTGCCGAACTTTGCGAAAGGCCTGCGAAAGTGGAAACTTCCAGTCACAATGTCTGGGGTTCCGTCGTTGTTGATGTCTCCGCAGGTTACACAAGAAAGTTGAATCGGGTCGCTTGCAACCTGCCAAGTCTTAAAATTCTGTTTTCCGTCGTTTTCAAGCCAAACAACACTGGCCGCATTTTCTTGCGACCAATCGTTAAACATAGAAACTGCCGCTACGTCGATGTCCCCGTCCCCATCAAAATCAGCGGGGGCAACCCCATAAATTCCGCCTACTGAGGCAATTTGATGTGATTCAAAATTCCAATCCCCCTTATTCTCAAGCCATTTTACACCGTGCCAAGGTTGCGCGGCATTGTTGATGAGTTCCAAATTATCACCAAGAGCGATAAGAAAGTCCTGGTCGCCATCTTGGTCTAAATCGGTGGCCACCATTCCGGCGGTTCCCAAGTCAAAGTTGGATGACGAAAATATCCAATGCCTCTTCGCATTCACGAACCCGTCTCCGGGATTCTCAAAAGCGATGACTTCTTCCTCTTCCTGAGAGACTAACGCCGCAAAATCCAAATCGCCGTCGTCGTCAAAGTCGCCGACCGGCACGTGTATCGCACCGGAAATATTCATAAGCTCGTGATCGGTAAAATTAAGGTCACCATCGTTCTCGAGATACAGGATTTGCCCTTGTAGAAGACCGCCAAATACCGCAACAACTAAATCCAAATCGCCGTCGTTGTCAAAATCACCGTACTGAGCGTCAGTAACTCTTCTCACGTTGTTAAGAATGTCGATGGTTTCAAATACACCGTCGTTGTTTTTTAACAAACAAACCCTCCCAACCAAGTCATTGGTTGGCTGAATACCGCCGATGCAACTGACTAGATAATCGATATCGCCGTCACCATCAAAGTCAACTGGATTAACGCCGCCCGGCCCCGGCAATAACCGATCTTGATTGATGATCGTTTCCTGCCAATCCCCATCCGGCTTGTGACTCAAACGCTTCACGAGGCCGGTCCGACAATCGGCGGTCACCACGTCCAACCAACCACTATCTGCTGATGGCAACAGTTTAAGGTTCGCGAAAAGTTGCCCAAACTCAGGATCAGGCAGCAGAGATTCGCGAGTAAAGTTTATCTCGGACGGATCAAAACTCGCTGGTATCCTTTCGACATCAACCGGTTTCCCGCGAGCCTGAATATCGTCGTTGAAAAAGTAAAATCCAACCGGAATGACGAGCATCAGGACCACCAATACGGCGGTCAGAATTTGATTTTGCTCTTTGCCAGAATTCACAACTGAGTCCAGTTTCTATTGAGATTATAAGGTATCACTAGTTAATCCGCTTGCCCTGAAACATGTTAACATCGGACGCGCTCCGAACGTAGGCAATCCATCATGATTTTTACCGCCACCAACAGTGCGACTTGTATCCCAACAGGGAATTTTGCAATCCTCGGGCGGATCGTTACCAATTAACTAAGCCGGGCCTATTTGCCCTAGCTATCAATGAACAGATTCTTTGAATTACGCGATTCAGTCCTCACCGGTTCAAAAGACGTGAATTACCGTGAATTTCGCCAAGAAAGTGTCAGATCGGATACCTCTAAGTTACAAGCATTTACTGGTTCAATCTGTTCGCTTTGGCTAATTGTGTGAACTCGTAATCCGTAGCGTGCGAATTAGCCCACTAAAGGCCGAAGGTTTTCAGGCTTTAAAGCGGGCAGCGTATTTCTCGAAAATCAAAAGAAACTCGTTACTGAATTTTTGAAATCTTTCCCACAGAATCCACAGTGCGGCGTTAAGCGACTGAAGCTTTGCGAAATCGCGGAAGCTCGATTGTCTGGGTTTTTAAGGGGACACCATGACGCGAGTATGCCTATCCCGGTTTTAAAAAAGGTCACCGCGCGATTCAGCCGCCAATTTGATACATCGCTCGTTCAGGCCGGACAAACCGACCGGTGTCAGAGCCGTGACCAAGCTTTTTATGTCGGATGCCTAAGCGAATTTGTTCTTCAATTTGCGCGTCGGAAGCGTTCGAGCGGATTAGTTCCTTTAGGTCCCATTCCTGAGTTGAGAAGAGACAGTTTCGCAATTTTCCTTCAGCAGTGATTCTCATGCGATCGCACGATTGACAGAACGGCTCTGTAACTGAATCGATAAATCCAATCGAGGCTGCTCCCTGGGATAATTGAAAATCAGTTGCCGGCTGGCTCGCGTGTCCGCGGCGAACCGGTATTAGTGAACCAAACTTGGTCTCAATAATTGATCGCAACATAGCACCGGTTAAAACTTGCTGGTCCTGCCATGCCTGATCTCCATCGAGAGGCATAAACTCAATGAACCTCAAATGTAGATTTTGTTGCTGCGCCCACGAAACCAAAGGAATAACTTCGGTTTCAGATATACCTTTTACCGAAACGGCATTAATGCGAATGTTGTCGAACCCGGCTTCGACGGCAGCGTCTATCCCCGCAAGAACCTTATCCAGAGCATCTCTCCGAGTGATCTCCTTAAATTTTTCAGGATCGATTGAATCGAGGCTGACGTTGATCCGATCTAAACCGCTCGATTTGAGCTTTTGAGCCTGTTCGCTTAGGAGGATCCCATTGGTGGTCAACGCGACTTCGTCGATACCGGGAGTTGATTTTAACAACTTAATTAAATTCCAGAGTTCCGACCTAACCAACGGTTCACCTCCGGTAAGTCGCACGCGGCTAACCCCCTGATGAGCGAGGATTTGTACGACCCGGTGTATTTCTTCAAAATTAAGAATACTATCCTGCGGTAGAAACTTTACATTTTCCGGCATACAGTAAAAACAGCGAATGTTACAACGATCAGTCACGCTAATGCGCAGGCTGCGGTGAACTCTTCCATGTGAATCCACAATCGGAGCATACGGTAAATTAGTTTTTTCATCTTGATTTTTAATCATGGCTCAAGCACCTCCTTGAGCGGAATTGAAATCCTGTGGTGTTGGTTTCGGCGCTCCACTAGGGTGAACCCATTCCGTTTTTCCATCAGTCCAGAATTCCTTTTTCCAGATGGGAACTTGAATCTTCAGTTCGTCGACAAGCCATGCAGCAGCCTCAAAACTTTCCAGTCTGTGCCCAGAACTGACGGCAACCGCGATACTTGATTCACCAAGCCCTACCACACCGATTCTGTGGACGACAGAGCAATGTTCGATGTTCCACTTGGCTTCAGCTGAGTCCACAAGTTGTTGAATCTTCTCTAGAGCCATCGCTTCATAACATTCATATTCTAGTTGTACCGTCTCTTTTTCTCCGGTGAACTGCCTCGTCGTGCCCACGAACAAAACGCTCGCACCGGCCTGCTGGGATTTAACGGATTCCAAGACTTTTGAAGTATCAATTGCCTTAGGTGTAATAAAAATCATCTAATCAAAATCCCTGCTGCGAACTGCCAAACATTCCACGATGCTCCCTGTTTGAGGCCTGATGCTCCAGGCCCAACATCATCTAACCACCACTTACCGGTGGGATTAATGCAATTTCGTCATTTTCTTGCACGACACTTTCGTCCGTCGCAAATTCGCGATTTAGCGAAACAGCGGAGCGTAAGATGAGTTCACTCATCTTTGGATAAGCATTCGAGATTTCTTGTTTCATGTCTTTAACAAGAATACCATCCGCGACTTCTAGACCAATCTCACCGTTGTCACTTAGCTCGCGAGCCGCTGCAAATAATTTAATTTGAATTTTCATGATATGACCAAATCACCGCTACGCCGACTGAGTAAGTTGTCTAGTTCTGGCATGAGACCGTAGGCCAATGCAAGAATTTTGATTGGATGAACCGTCGGCTTGGTTGTCCCCTGTTCCATTTGAATTTTGCAGGTACTGCATTCGGTCGTTCCCGCAATGATGTGCGTGCTTCGCATCGCATTAATTAATGCAAATCCCATTTTCAAACTATTCAAGTAGTTTTTCTTTTTCAACCCATAAGTTCCCGCCATGCCGCTACAGCCTTTTTCAAGTAATTCTACCTGAAGGCCTGGTATCAATTTGAGCAATTTCATCGAAGGCACTTCGACCCCTAAAGCCCGTTGGTGGCAAGGTAGATGATAGCCAATCGAGGCATTGATTGGTTTAAAATCAAGTTCAAGGTCTCCTGATGAGTGTAAATCAAGTAGGAACGATGTGGCGTCTTTGGTGTTCTCAGCAACCAAGATGGCATCTTGATCATCCAATAAATTTAAGTACTCATGTTTTAAGGCCAATGCGGCGGACGGCTCGGTCGTCACTATTTGATAACCCTGCCGAACCCATTCAGCTAACAATTCAACATTTTTCTGTGCCAGCTTTTTTGCTCTAACGACAGCGCCATCTGAGATTAACGACATCCCAGAAACATTTTGGCCGCCAGGAACGACAACATCGATTCCATTATGTTTTAGAACCTTTACAAATGCCTTCCCTAATTCAACGTCATTCCAGTTCACAAAAGCGTCTACGAAGAACACGATCTTGCGAGATTGTTGCGTTGACGGACGATTCAATTTCTGTCGATTTGCCCACCGAGTAAAACTCGTGCGAGAAAACGACGGCAATTTCCGGCCCTGTGCAATGCCAATTGCTTTTTCAAGAATCCACCGGGACGTCCTATTTTGAAGTAGACGATTAGTTGCCGTTGGCATCTGACCGGCAATTTCGTAGAGCCAGTCAAGACGCATTAGTAGCCAATCCGAGAGCTTCAATCCGTTAGCCGCAAAATATTGCGATTTAGCTTCTACCATCAATTTGGGGATGTCGACACCAGCGGGGCATTCAAAGCGACACTGGTGACAATTGATGCAAAGATCAGCCGTCTGCTTAAATTCGTCCGTCGCCATCGAGTTTTCATCGAGATTGCCCGTGAGTACTCCACGCATTAAATTAGCTTTTGCGCGTGGAGAACTCTCTTCCCGTGGCGAAAGCCGGAATACAGGACACATTCGCTCGGTAGGTGCGCTGGAACGGCAACGTCCGCAACCATTGCAATTACGCGCAGCTAACGCGATTTGGGGTAACTGCCAATTCAATTCTGGCTGGAGAATTGGTAGGGCGACCGTTTTCGACCGCTTGATCATTTTTGGCTTTGTGATCCAACCTCTCGATTCCTCTTTTTCTTGATTCGAATTTTTATCGTCTGGCGAATTGCTCGCTCTAAGTTCGCTTTCTTCTGTTGATAGTCCTAGATAAGACGAACTAACGCTAACGGGACGAATGTTATCACCCAATCCAGAAAACGGGTGCCCGACTATCTTCCCAGGGTTAAGAATATTCCCAGGGTCAAATATTCGTTTAACATCCGAGAAAACATTGTACAGCAAACCATATTGACGCCTCAGGAACCAAGTTCTACTTAGGCCATCTCCATGCATTCCACTAATCGTGCCCTTGTTCTCCAGTACTTGTTCGAAAAGTTGATTAGCTAAGCGATGCATCCTCGCTATTTCACTACTATCCGAAAGGCTCATAAACGGGCGAATGTGGATCGTCCCTTGCGGAGCGTGGCAAAAGATCGAGGCAGTGACCTCGTTATCATTCAAGATCTTATGCACTGAGGAAAGAAAAGCCGGTACCTTTGAAGGATGGATTGCAATGTCCTCGACAAATGGAAGTGCCCGCTTATCTCCTCTCAATCGGTAGAGGGTTGGCACTACCCGTCGAACAATTCGCCACAACAGGTCTCGTTGGTTTTGCTGGGTTGCTAACATCACTTCATAGGCAAGTTTTTTGCGACGCTGAATTCGAGTGACGAGATGATCCAGTTTGGACCTTAATTGCGTTTCATCGGAAGCCTGATACTCAACCAAAAGCATGGCCTCTGCGTCGGCTGGTAGCAAACGCTGAAATTCGCTGTTGGTTTCGCGTGCCAATGACAAAAGTCGCCGATCGAGTAGGTCGCAAGCGGAGACGCCCATTTTATTGATTTCAACGGCAGCTGATGCGGCCGAATCGAGGCGGTGAAAAAAGAGCAGGGCGACCCCACGATGACGCGGAATTGGTTCCGTTTTGAGCGTAGCTTCGGTTATGATACCAAGCGTACCCTCGCTGCCGACCAATAAACGAGTCAAATCCGTATGGCCATGCTGTTGGACATCGAAAAGATTATATCCCGCTTGATTTTGCATGGACTGCGGACAATTGTCGGCAATTAAATCTTCGTTGGAGGTGATAACTCGCCGAACCCTGCCGGCTAATAATTGGGCTCGAAGGCTTGGAAATGTTTTCGAAATAGACGCATTTTCCTGCGAATCAAATTCAACCACCTCCCCCGTGGATAGCACCATTTGCAACCGCATTATGGTATCGCGAGGAGCGCCATATCTGACCCAGTGACTCCCAGAGGTGTTCATTGCCAGGGTGCCGCCAACGGTTGTCACATTTCGCGTCGCAGGATCGGGGCCAAATAATTGACCATGTGCCTTGAGGTGACGGTTCAAATCACCAATTACAACTCCCGGTTGAACCGTTACTGTGTCTTTTCCAACCGAGAGAATCTGCCGCATCGAGTAGGAAAAATCGAGAATCAAGCCCTGCCCGACACAGGCTCCGGCGACATTACTTCCTGCTCCACGAGGAATTAGTGATATCTGATTTTCAGCTGCATACTGCACGCAGGCGACGACATCAGCAGTACTGGCTGGCCTGACGACGCCCAGCGGTGGAATTTCATAGATACTTGCGTCACTAGCATACATCTGAAGAAAAGTTGCATCGCAATGCACCTCTCCTTCAATTAAACCACTTAGATCAGCTTGTATTCTGGCGCGTTCAGGATCCATTAACGTTGATCACTTGACTAGCTAATAAAAAAATCGACTTACCACTCGCGAACATTTCCGTTCCATGTAGCGGTCCGATTATCACTGAGATTTTGAAGCAATCTTGGTCGGATTGCCGTATGATAACCGGTTCTTTATTTTATCCGATCGCCTTCCTGAGCAACGGGGGGAAGGTGAATTTGTGTCAGAAACATCAATAAATAGTTCATAAAACCAGTCATTTACACAAAGTTTGGGAATCGATCATGAAACAGCTGCTTCTGATGCGTCACGCAAAGTCCTCGTGGGCCGAAGGTGGCATGCCTGATTTCGAACGCCCTCTCAACAAACGTGGGAAACGGGTAGCGCCAAAAATGGCTAGTTTCTTAATCGAACAGCAATCCACTCCTGAAATGATAATTTCGTCCCCCGCAGCACGCGCGGCCGCAACCGCCAATTTAGTAAGCGAAACCATTGGCGGAGCCGAACCAGTTCCAATTCGATTTGAACCGCAGTTTTACCATGCTCCCGCAAAAGAATACTTGAAAGCGATGGCGACTGCAGATATCGCTACCATCTCGCGATTGATGTTTGTCGGCCATAATCCGGGATTAGAGGATTTAGTTGAATCGCTCACGGGAAATTGGGAAATTTTATCCACAGCGGCAGTCGTGCAATTGCAGTTCGAGGCTGACTGTTGGAAAGAAATTAGCCCCGATTTTGAGTGTCAAATGTTGAATATCTGGAGGCCGAAAGAAATCGGGATCGATTAAAACATCGATTGACATGGATTAGCCTAATTCTAAATCCCTAAACTCCTGCCGGTAGTCATGCTGGAGATCTTCATGATACGTTTCAATCAGTTTTTGTATTTTCTTGATTTGGCCTGCGTACATATTGAATGTTACCCTGCGGTCTCGAAAAGGCGTTTCGCTGCTGATTAACTCACGGCAAAAGAAAACTCGAACGGTGAGTTCCGTCTCTTTCGACCCCGAAAATCTCAAGCATTTATCCATGACGCGAATGGTCTTTCTAAGTGTTTTTTTGTGCATATTCGGAGTCGCCCGAAATTGTTCTTCTATTTCTTCGCACAAATATCCCGCGTAGGCAGTTTCGTTTTCAGAAAGGAAAAGCACGTAAGTTAAAAGTTCTTTGTTGTCCTTTTTGAATCGGGCTAAACGCAACACGATTTCGAGTAATTCACCCTGGTCGAGCTTTACCAGCTGCTTTTTAATTTCTGCGATCGAAGCTGCTTTCATACAATTTCCCTCGATTGAATTTGAGATTGCTGAAAAACTACTATTTTAAATTTTTGAGTTTTGCAATTTCATCCACTGAAACAACATACCCGCGGCAATTTTTAGTACCACATTCGCATTTTATCGCAAATTCAGCGGGCCAGTTATAGTCAATGGTCAGTTCCTCCCCCGGTGAGATGTTCCGAAGTGCGGACAAATACAGCCCGCCGCAACTCTTTTCATCCACCGATTCTGGGTCACCTTTCCAGTCAGAGGCAGTCATCCAGTCGAATTCACAATTATGATCGCAGCTGTGATTCAAAAATCGAAAGGGTGCGATCGGTTCCAGCTGATAACCCTCGGCTGCCTGGAACGTGTATTCGGTTTCCTGTCGTTCATTTTGAAACAGGTCTCCCTTGATTTGACCGATCACCGCGGACGCAGGAAAAGCAATTTTTGCAAACACGCCACTTCCGGCGATTCCTTCGCCCACTCTCACCGCTTCACATTCCGACTGCATATTAAAAACCAGTTATCCGTTAAATTTATTTCGAATGTGTTTACAACGCGTAATTGTGGGCAAAGCGGTGCGGAAACCGGTTCATCTCATTTTCTAAACTACTCATTGCTTACGCCTTTGCTTGATTCTGCACCAAAAATCTGATCTCTTAAGCTAACAAGCCAACCTCTATTTAAAAACCGGCGCGGAATAGACTTGTCTGATTTTGTATTTCGCAAAAGTTTGAGGTTGCAGGCGAATTTGAATTACCTTTCCATTTCTGATTGCATGTACGTTGATCCAATTTTCTTGATATTTTGCAATTCTTGCGTTTAGGGCGGCTAACGATGCAACTTTATTGTCCCCCACCGCAGTGATGATATCACCCACTCTCAATATATTTAAATTTGCGGCTTGCACGTTTTGGACAGAGTTTTCGACGATTAATTCAGCAGATAGTTCGGCGAGGTAGCGCTTTGAGTTAAATGAGCCATCGTCCCCATTCTTTTCAAACCGAGTCGGATCGCTCCCCTCACGGATTGCCTTCCGCTTAAGAACCTCTTTTACGGCTTGATAGCAATTGATCAATCCATAACCCGTACTTGGATCGAATCCAGGAGGCCCGATGTCGGTTGCCGTGTTAGTAATTATTTCCCGAATTCGCCAAGGATGAATTTCTTTATCCGCGGACCGCATCAATGCGATCGCACCGCAGAACATTGGCCCTGCAAAAGAATTTCCATTGATGGCCGATTCACGTACCGTTCCATCAGCAAAAAAAAACGGCAACTGGTGATTAAATGCGCAAACCTCTGGTTTTTTAACTTTCCCATCGTGATAGTGTTCGGTCTGCCACAGCACAGGACCCTGACTGGAAAAACTCGTTTTTGAAAGATCTCGGTGAACACCAGCAGCGGCGAATACTACCTGAGGAATATCTTCGGGTGTTCGCATCTGGCGAGGTGTTTTCACTGTCTTTGCGAAATTCCCAGCACCGGAAACGAAACAAAGCCCACAAATCGTTCCATGTTCAAGTATTTTTCGCCAATGACTACGGTATTCATCTAAGCCGGGAATGGAAAAACTCATGCTGTAGGTGTCAGCTCCCTTTTCAATCGCCCATTCAACGCTTGATTCAATTTCGCCGCGGGCTATGACCCCTGCCCACTCTCCCAAAGGCGCTAACCCGAATTCGTATCGAAATGAAGGCGATCCTCTACCGCAGACAATTGCCGCACACATGACTCCGTGCAAATCTCGAGGGGAAAGGCTTTCAGGGCGAACACAAAGTTGCATATTACCTTGATTAAAATTGAATCCAACGATTGGCGACTGCGATTTTGCCATTTGAGGAGATTTTGCAAAGTGAAAATCGTGAATTACGTTTAGAGTACCCCGCCCGGTAATTCCAAGCTTTTTCCAGACTTGGTCTGCCTTAAGCGCCCGTGTATACCATGGATGCAACCAGCGTTCTGGATCGAAGTCTAATTCAAGAGAATTCTTTTCCGAGCGAGAAATTGGTGCAGCGGTTTTAGTGGGTTTGGATTTTCGAACAATAAATATCTTGCTTACGCCAGGAATTTCTTTCACCCTTTGAATGTCAGAAACTCGAGCTGTTGCACTAAACCCATTCACAATCCAATGCTGACGAATGTCGGATAGAATCCCTGACGCTTTTAGCTGATCAAGCGTCTTTTTCGCCCTAAAAAACGAGGCATCCGATTCGCGTTTCAATTCATCTATACAACGCGAGCGTAAAACTGACCTCGGAATTGCGTCAAATTCAGACGCTCTTCTAAGATATGCCTTCCCGTCACCGAGAAGTTGTCGATCAAACCATACTTTTACAGTTATTTCTGCTTCTCTTCCAACTCGACGCATTGATGTGGGAATGTCTGAAACCCATAGTTCATCATCTAAATTCTCGAACCTAACGAGAGCAGGTTTGGGTTTGTCTTGACTCAGAATACTTACGCACGGCAGGGACGCAAATATTGCGACGAAGGTCGGTAATCCAAATTGGTAATAGAAGGGTCGCATACATGTTCCTTGTTTATTGGAGCCGTTGAACCATCTAACTGCCTCCTGAAATGAGCGGCTATTCCTTTTCGTCGCCAACATTTTCCCATGCTGCTTACTTAGAGGCCAGTTCCCCTAAGAAAATTATTAAATGCGGAGAGCAATCGAAACCCAACACCAATTGGGTGAGCAATAAAAAAAGCCCGTTCACGTTTTCACGTGAACGGGCTCATAATAAATCCGGCGGTACCTACTTTCGCACTTGCAGTACTATCATCGGCTCAAAGCGCTTAACTACTGTGTTCGGGATGGGAACAGGTGTGACCACTTTAATATGTTCGCCGGAAGAGACCACATCGGCTTATTCACCCGATGTGGCCTGATCCTGACAAAGATCATGTCTTTTTGGTTGTGTTTATAGATGGCTAGTGTCGTGGGTCAATGTTGACCCAGATTTGCATGACGATGGCGGCTGCCAACCCATGCGGGCCACGTTGACCCAATGACGCCTTAAATAGCGTCGGTAGGAAATTCCTACCTTCAAATGACCTAAACTGGTATCAGTTTTGATTGGTGTTAAACCCAACCGAAAATGAGAGACCTGGATATATGTGGTCAAGCTTTCGTCCGTTAGTACCATTTAGCTGAATACATTACTGCACTTACACATATGGCCTATCAACCTGGTAGTCTTCCAGGGGACTCTCGTAGCAAGCTACAACGAAACCTAATCTTGGAGAGAGCTTCACGCTTAGATGCTTTCAGCGTTTATCTTTTCCGAATATAGCTATCCAGCCATGCCACTAGCGTGACAACTGGAACACCAGAGATTCGTCCTTCCAAATCCTCTCGTACTAAAGAAGAACCTCCTCAAGTTTCGTACGCCCACGGCAGATAGGGACCGACCTGTCTCACGACGGTCTGAACCCAGCTCACGTACCACTTTCATTGGCGAACAGCCAAACCCTTGGGAGCTTCTTCACCCCCAGGATGTGATGAGCCGACATCGAGGTGCCAAACCGCATCGCCGCTATGGACGCTCGGATGCGATAAGCCTGTTATCCCCGGAGTACCTTTTATCTGATGAGCTATGGCCCTTCCATGCGGAACCACAGGATCACTAAGTCCTACTTTCGTATCTGCTCGAGTTATATCTCTCGCAGTTAAGCACACTTCTACCTTTGCGCTCGACGCCTGATTGCCAACCAGGCTGAGTGTACCTTTGAACTCCTCCGTTACTCTTTGGGAGGAGACCGCCCCAGTCAAACTGCCCAACAGAAACTGTCCTCTGCCCTGATTCAAGGGTCAGAGTTAGAACTAAATCATATTCAGGGTGGTATTTCAAGGACGACTCCCCCGACACTGGCGTGCCGGGATCAAAGTCTCCCACCTATCCTACACAAAACATAACTCAGCCCAATATCTGCCTACAGTAAAGGTTCACGGGGTCTTTCCGTCTAACCGCGGGTACGTGGCATCTTCACCACGACTACAATTTCACCGGGTCGGTGGTTGAGACAGTGCTCCTCTCGTTACGCCTTTCATGCAGGTCGGAACTTACCCGACAAGGAACTTCGCTCAGTATGTTACTACCGAAGTCACATGAAAGCATTAGCACTACTAACCGGATCTAGCCAAGATCCAAACCACATTAACAAGAAACCTTGTTGATGCTGGCCTAGTCAAAAAACTAGACCCAATGAATAAGCTAAGAAACATGCATGTTTTCAAAGAAAACATTGCAAACCAGAGATTTAGGTTTGCGATCGGCGGGCTAACATTTCTGTTAACCTCTGCATGTCGCCATGCAGCTCGGACTATATCTTCAACTCAACTACCAACCAAAGAAAGTTAACCCTTGATCTTTACAGTAGTGAGATGCTTTGCGTTTAGTCTCTGAGGAGCCCATCAATCTCAAGTAAGATAAATCTTAAATGATGAAATGGTTTCCTGCTGATTGTCTGCACCGAACAGATTTTCACTGCCTTCCAGTTGAAGGCGAGTACTGTCGGATACTCAGAGGTTCCAGCATATAGCAAAGTGCAACCTGATCTGTCACCAGACCAGAGGGCAGAAAATTCTACCTTAGGACCGTCATAGTTACGGCCGCCGTTTATTGGGGCTTCGGTCGCCAGCTTCACCCGAAGGCTAACCGTCTTCCTTAACCTACCAACACCGGGCAGGCGTCAGTCTCTATACATCCACTTACGTGTTCGCAGAGACCTGTGTTTTTGATAAACAGTCGAAGGAGCCGATTTACTGTGGCCCCCAGCAGCGTTAACCGCCAGGGGCACCCCTTATCGCGAACTTACGGGGCCATTTTGCAGAGTTCCTTAACCACCGTTCTCCCGAGCGCCTTAGTCTACTCGACCCGCCTACCTGTGTCAGTTTTAGTACAGTCAACTTGCTTCAACACTTAGAAGCTTTTCTTGGACAACCTTCCAACGTTTAACGGGCACAAGGCCTTTAGTCGAACATCTTGAATTATGAGGGTGGATTTTCCAATCCCTCCATCTCAATGAACTCCACGAACATTTCTATCCGTCCGCACGCATTCTGGTTGCCGTCCCTCCATCGCTCCACAAGTTGGGGCAGGAATATTAACCTGCTATCCATCGTCTACGCCTTTCGGCCTCGACTAAGGTACTGCCTAACCCTGGGCGGATTTACCTTCCCCAGGAAACCTTAGGCTTTCGGCGAACAGGATTCTCACCTGTTTTATCGTTACTCATTCCGGCATAATCACCTGTACAGACCGGGACCTATCGTTACCGTTAGGCTTGTATCTCCTGTACAGCGCTCTGCTACCGCTTACACATAGTGTAAACCCATGTCTTCGGTGTAATGCTTACTCCCGTTCATTATCGGCGCAAGCCTGCTCGACCAGTAAGCTGTTACGCACTTTTTAAATGGTGGCTGCTTCTAAGCCAACATCCTGGCTGTCTCAGCAAACTAACTTCCTTAGTGACTGAGCATTACTTCGGGACCTTAGACGATGGTCTGGGTTGTTTCCCTTTCGACCGTGCAGCTTATCCCACACGGACTGACTGCCAGGGTAAATAACACGGTATTCGGAGTTTGGTTCAGTGAGGTACCCCGGGAAGGGCCCCCATCCAATTCAGTATCTCTACCCCCGTGTCACAATTTACCTGACGCTATCCCAAAAGATATTTCGCAGAGAACGAGCTATCTCCAGGTTTGATTAGACTTTCACTCCTCCCCACAAGTCATCCCCTCAGTTTTCAACCTAAGTGGGTTCGGTCCTCCACGCAGTATAACCCGCGCTTCAACCTGCTCATGGGTAGATCACCTGGGTTCGCGTCTGCCGCATACGACAATTGTTCGCGCTATTAACACTCGGTTTCCCTCGGGCTCCGGACCGTAAGTCCTTAACCAAGCCGCATACGACAACTCGCCGGATCATTATGCAAAAGGCACGCTGTCACACTGAACAAATCATAGTGCTCCAACCGCTTGTAGGTATATGGTTTCAGGTTCTTTCCCTCCCCTAAACGGGGTTCTTTTCATCTTTCACTCGCGCTACTGAGTTCACTATCGGTCATTAGAGAGTATTTAGCCTTACGGGATGGTCCCCGTAGATTCAGACCAGGTTTCACGTGACTGGTCCTACTCAGGTGCTCTGCGAGAGACTTGTAGCTTTCAAATACGGGACTGTCACCCTCTGTGGTCGACCATTCCAAGTCGTTCTTCTAGCCAAAGTTTTCTAACTCTCATGTGCAAAGTCCTACAACCCCACCGGGGAAACCCCAGTGGTTTGGGCTGTTCCGCTTTCGCTCGCCGCTACTGACGGAATCGATTTTTCTTTCTCTTCCTCGAGTTACTTAGATGTTTCAGTTCACTCGGTTCGCTGCAATGTACCTATGTATTCAGTACACGCTGGTTCAGGGATCTTGGGATCAACGCTTGTTTGTCAACTACCCCAAGCTTTTCGCAGACTTTCACGCCCTTCATAGCCTTCTAATGCCAAGACATCCCCCATATACCCTTAATAGCTTGACCACAAATATCCAACCCTCCCTGACAAACAAGTTTGCCGAAGGTGAATCGAAATCTGTGTCTCAAACATAGATCCAGATTAACGATAATCGCTTCATTTTCGGTTCTTTTGACAAGCCAGCCAAACAATTAACTTTCGTTGATTGATTCAACTGACTCGACGCTACTTAAGAGTGGTGTATCGAATAACTAGCTTTACGTCACACTTTCAGTCTGCCCCCGCTAAGAAACAAACCTGCAGATGTGACACCAATTATTCAGATGCCATCTACTTCACAACCAAATTGTCAAAGATCATTCAGCCGAAAACTTGTCCGGCCATAAACTCTCAAGTTGAGAGCGGTTCGTTTTGAACTACAACGTCAAACCGAACCGGTACCAACTTGCTGCTCTTGGGGAATCGAAGATTCTACTTAATTGTCGGTTGCTGTCAACCGCAGCTGAATCTTGATTTTAAGAAAGGCCAAATTAAACGGGGCACGATTCCTAATCGACTAAGTCGACTGCCATACCCATGGCTACTTCCGGCATCACCGTGTCAGTGATGGAGCAAAGTATACGCAGTATCGGTAATCGCTCAAGGCCAGTTTGGGTTATTTTTGAAAAAAAAAGCAAACACGTTTAAACCACGGTTTTTTCCACGCGGATTTTACCAACCGGAATCGCACTCTATTGCAGCCTTGCAACTATCAGTCGGAAACTAATCAATCCTTCCGTTTTACAAACTCGATTTTGATCCGCCGCACGCAATATCTCTTCCGACTCAAATTCATAAACGCCGTTAACGATGTTGTTCACACATTACAGTGCAACCAACCATTTACACAGCGTCGGCGTCCAGCTCATTTAGGAAAGCTTCAACCGCTTCCACCAGGCCAGCATCTTGAGACGGTTGCACCGTTCGCATGTCGAGATAATACCTCTCTTTTTGAACTCTCCCGATCACACTTGGCTCGCTATTCCTGAGCCCCGCTGACAGACTGTCAACTGAGTGCGTCTTGGGTGTCAAAGCGACGCACCAAGTCGATAATTTCTGGGTAGGCAAACTTCCACCACCGAGCATCGAATCGGCCTCAACTGCTTCGCAAGTTTCTAGCTCCGCCAAATGGCTCAACTGAGCAACGACCTTTTCAGCTCGTAATTTAAGGTTTTCTTTCGGCATCGAGAGCATTCTGAGGATGGGAATTTCCGCCCGGGCTCGATCTTCATCGCGATAAATTCGCAAGGTCGCCGATAACGCGGCAAGGGTCATTTTGTCTACTCGCATCGCACGCATCAACGGATTGGAAAGGATGGTATCAATGTATTTTTTCTTTCCAATAATGATTCCGCACTGAGGCCCACCGATTAATTTATCTCCGCTGAACAAAACAACATCTGCTCCGTCTTTAATGCTCTGCGATACGACCGGTTCATCCATCAACCCAAACTCGGAGAAATCAATCAATGCTCCCGATCCAACGTCATCAATGACTGGCAAACCATGCTCCGCCGCCAATGTCACCATCTCTTTGGTTGAGACTGTTTTAGTAAACCCGACGACCTCAAAATTACTCGGATGCACCTTTAACAAGGCCCCGGTCTCTTCGTTGATGGCTCGCTGGTAATCGAACAAATGTGTTTTGTTGGTGGTTCCAACCTCTCGCAGTTTTGCTCCACTACACTCCATCACATCGGGCAACCGGTAACTCCCGCCAATCTCGATCAATTGTCCCCGGGATACGATCACCTCTTGCCCCTCCGCAAGTGCGGATAACGCCAGCATGGTTGCCGCCGCATTATTGTTGACGACCGCTGCGGCCTCGGCACCGGTGAGTTCGCAAAGCAATTTCTCTACTGATTTGATCCGCTGCCCACGTTCGCCCGTTCGAACATCCACCTCCACACTCGCGTAACCCTCGGAGATGCTTTGCACCGATTCAATCGCCGATTTCGCAAGTGGAGCACGCCCAAGTCCCGTATGGAGGATGATCCCCGTCCCATTAATTACAGGTCGTAAATAGGGCTTTTCTTCGGTTTTTAGCCAGTTTGCGATCTTATCAGCGATTTCCGAAGGCGTTGGAATCGAGACTTCACCCGATTCGGTGCTCACCTGCTCACGTAGATCGTCAAGAAAACTCCTCACACCATCCACAACTACGCTGTGATTTACCGTTTCCACCATTTGCTTGAGTTGGGGACTTTCGAGCAACTGATTAACTGAAGGTAGTTTCCTAAAAATATTTGCCATCACTGGGCCCTATCATGTGTGTGTGTTTGCCTTGGAATCCCATTGAGCCAAAGGCGGATTAATCGAAACGATTTCGCGGCGATACAGAGGAGCAAATCTCTGTTAAATAGCCGAATCGCCGGGTTCTTGAAGTGGCTGTCGCTCAACTAACGAGTCTAACTGTGCTCTCGCATCGGGCATAAAACCCGACTCTTTAAAACGATTGTCTTCCTCAATAGTCTTGACCCGTTGTTCCATCTCTTTGCCCGGCTTAAAGGTGACAACGAATCTGGACGGAACCAATACTTCCTCGCCCGTTTTCGGATTCCGAGCCTTTCTAGCCGCCCGCTTCTTAACTTCAAATACACCGAAATTCCGCAGCTCTACCCGTTGTTCCGTTGCTAACGCCTCGATGATCGCATCGAAAGTACGCTGCACGACTTCCTTGGTGTCCGTCTGCTTCAGACCCAATTCTTCCGAAATTCTGCGAACGATTTCCTTTTTCGTCATTCATCACATCCGACGTTGTTAATTAAATTTGAACGCTAATTCACCTGATCAACGAAGCTAGTTTGGGTGTCGGTCAGTGTTTGTGCAGCCGATGAAATATCGATAGGCCAGTTGAAATTCCGACCTCACTAAAACCGCTGATTCAACAATCGCCTGCCCCGTAAGTGTATGACCTACAAGTACTAAAGTCAATTAAATGCCCAGATTGACCGGTTGAAAAAGTCGCCAAACCGCCCAGAAACAAAACAGATATTGGCTCCGCCGATCCCCAGAAGTAGCTAACACACTAGATCTTTACTGACTTTCGCCTGTCTTCAATTTCATTTAGCTGATGGAGTTTCCCAGTTCCACTTCCCGGGCATTCCTCACATGTACGTTCCCAATCTTCAGGCGTTCGCAAATTACTATCCCAAAAGGGCCAAGTTTTACATTGGCGCGGACGAGCGTCGTAAACTTCGCATTTCCTCGTTTGGTTATCAAAAAAGACGCAATCACCGTTGCTAAACTCTTTAAGACTTCGACGAGCCCCAATTTTACGAGTGTACTGGTCTTCGAATTCTTCTTGAGGGAGTCCCACCGCGTCGGCCATCGCTTGGCTCTCCGATTGGTCGATCCAAACAAATCCAGGGGCTCCGGTACAACAATCACCACAGCCTGAGCAACTAAATTTAAGTCCGTCTTTGTACCAAATCTCCGGTGTTTCGCCCTTTGTCATCCTTATTCCCTTATCAAAACGCTTTACCTCAATCGGTATGCATAATAAACAAGAATCGAGTCATTGAACATTGACTCGATTTCTGTTTCAGCAGTCGCAACGCTCCCCCAATCAATTTTTGGCAGTAAATCAATTCAGGCGTTGCTAACGTTCAAGTTACTTTTTAGGTTTCCAAATTGTTCGGCATATGGGGCAGCGAGATTTCAAACCCCGGGAAGATCCAAGGGGGTCGCTAGCCTATTCTCGAAGCCAAGATATTTCCCAATCGCCAACAATTTCGATCAGTCGTTTTCCAATTATGATGGACTCAAGCGAATCGTTCTTCGAGGCTATAACCGACAATTGCCGATGAAACCCTATAGAAAACAGGCTATAATTTGGCTATTGAAATTCAATCTGTGAACACCGAAGCTTAAGCGTCCAGCTTAAGAAGCGAAATAAATTACAAGCGGTTGAGTAACTGCCAAGCTTATTAAAATTGATTTCCGATTCGCCTATTTTTATTTTTTGTGAAAGCTTCGCATTAGTTATGTCACATCGCACTTTGCCAACAGCGCGACGCATTTCAGCAACAACACAAATATTTATTTTCAGTATCTCTTTCAGCCTTGCAGTTTGTTCAGCGAACGCACAAGACTTCAATCGAGATGTCCGGCCAATCCTTGCAGCCCATTGCTTCGCTTGCCACGGCCCAGATGCTTCGCATCGAGAGGCAGATTTGCGGTTTGATGAACGAGATAACGCGATTGAATCTTCGGCCATCGTGCCCGGTGACCCCTCGAACAGTGGCCTGATCGACAGGGTAATGTCGGACGACCCTGAGCACGTAATGCCTCCGCCCGAATTTGGAAATCAATTAAGCCCCGCCCAAGTCGAAATTCTCAATAATTGGATTGCGACTGGAGCCAACTTTGAACGCCACTGGGCATTTGTCGCGCCCTTACCAACGAACACGCCTAAACTAGATTCGAAATTTGTCGCCAACCCAATTGATGAATTTGTCTTAGATAAACTCAGGGTGGCTCAACTTTCCCCCAACCCGGCAGCTGGACGTTACGCATTAATTCGTCGCATCTATCTCGATTTAATTGGCTTACCTCCCACAATCGAACAAGCGAATCAATTTGTTAACTCAGAAGATCCCGAGGCCTATCAAAAAGTCGTCGACCAGTTGCTCGAATCACCTCGGTTTGGAGAAAAGTGGGCTCAACCTTGGCTCGACCTGGCTCGATACTCCGACACCAATGGCTATGAAAAAGACCGCCCCAGATCTATTTGGCCTTATCGAGATTGGGTAATTAAAGCCTTTAACGAGGATATGCCATTCGATAAGTTTACTATCGATCAGATTGCCGGCGATATGCTTCCCAACCCGAAACCAGACCAGCTGGTTGCTACCGGTTTTCACCGTAACACAATGTTAAATGAGGAAGGCGGAATTGATCCGCTTGAATATCGATATCTTGCAATGGTTGATCGAGTCGCAACCACGGGCACGGTTTGGTTCGGTCTTACCGTGGGGTGCGCGCAGTGCCACACCCATAAATACGATCCAATTTCGCATACCGATTACTATCGTTTTTTGGCATTAATGAACAACGCAAATGAACCCGACTTCAGAATTCCACCGGAAATCACTGAGAACGGCGATGTCGTTTCAGAAACCAGACTCTTGGAAACCGAGCTGCTGAAAAAACTTGAGGTTCGGCGTAATTCGTTTCCCAAAAGATTTGAGTCCGAATGGCAAAACTGGCTGAATTCGACGCAAACAAGCGCTGTCGATTGGAAAGTCACAAAACCTACCGAACTGTCATCGAACCTCCCGTTTCTGAAGACCCTGGAGGACGGATCCGTTTTTTCAACGGGCGATACGACCAAACGCGATGAGTTCTTTATCTCGTTTCAACTCGACGGAACGCCTATCACGGGAATTCGCCTCGAAGCGATACCCGACGAACGACTGCCTGGACTGGGGCCAGGTCGGACATATTACGAAGGGCGCAAGGGAGATTTTTTCGTAAGTGAAATTTCGGCGACGCTGGATGGTGAATCGATTGAGTTCAACAATGCCTCTCACGATTTTTCAAAACCAGAAGACAAAAAACCTAAAACGACTGCCATTAACGTATTTGACGGAGATGGATCAACCGGTTGGGGACCCGGAAAAAATAAAGCGATGCGATTGAAATTGGTGATTAACCCAACCAAGCCTATACAGCGAAAGGGGAAATTAACCGTTCGACTTTTGTTTGAAAGACATTACACCGCTAGCCTCGGTCGTTTTCGGTTCTCTTTTACAGATCAGGAAAGCCCAGTTGCTAATCGTCTTGCCGAGGATTTGGAGGTTGTTTTAGCAAAATCCAAGTCGTTCCCATCCCAACAATTTTCCGAGTTCTTTGGCGAATTATCCACAAACGAATCGAAGAGGGTTCAACTCGCATTTGCCCAATCCATCAAGGATTTCCAACCGGAAACTCAGGAACTTAACAAGCTGAAAAACACGTCACCTGCTCGCATCGAAACACTTATTTTGCGCGAACGAGAACCAGATAATAAACGGCCTACCTTTCGCCATCATCGGGGAGAGTATCTTTCCCCTCGAGAGGAAGTTTCACCTGGGATCTTCTCAATATTTGAAAAACCCGCAAGCGAGCGATTGAATCCGACTAACCGCCTTGAACTGGCTTATTGGTTGGTCAGCGACGCGAATCCATTGGTTTCGAGAGTCGCGGTCAACCGAATCTGGCATGAAATTTTCGGAATCGGCTTGATGAAAACCAACGCCGACTTTGGCCTACAGTCTGAAATGCCATCACACCCAAGATTACTCGACTGGTTAGCGATTCATTTTAAAAACGAAATGAACTGGTCCACGAAAGAACTGATCAGGTTGATCGTCACGAGTAATACCTATCAGCAATCTTCCCAATTCGCCCCTGAAAAGGAAAAGGCAGACCCGGAAAATCGTTTGCTCTCGCGTGGCCCATCCTTCCGCGTCTCTGGAGAAATGGTCAGGGACATAGCTCTTTCCGCAACCGGGGTACTGTCATCCAAAATGTATGGCCCAGGCGTTAAACCTCCGCAACCGCAAGGCGTCACGGAGCTCGCGTGGGGCTCTGGGAAATGGAATCCATCGCAAGGGGAAGATCGCTTCCGTCGTTCCATTTATACATTTAAAAAAAGAACGGCTGCCTTTGCAGCCTTCACCGTTTTTGATGCGCCGTCAGGTGAGTCCTGTATCGCAACCCGAAATCGCAGTAATACGCCATTGCAAGCGCTAACTGTTCTCAACGATCCAATGTTTATTGAACTGAACCAGAGTTTGGCCAAGACCGTGATGGAAAGAAAGTTTCCAACAACAGATACAGCCATCACTTTCATTTTCCAAAGATTCCTAACCAGACCTCCCACGAAACTGGAACAAACTGAACTGAGTCAATTTTTCCATTCGCAGTTAAAACGCCTTCAGGATGGTGAGATTGATCCGGAAGTGATTGGCGGGAAAGACGCAACGGCAGAACAGGCTGCACTCGCAATGGTTTCGCGAATCATCATGAATCTCGACGAAACTATTACCAAGCGATAGGTGTTACATTGCTGGTGGTGCAAACTGCCAGACGCAAAAGAATTCTTACCAACCCTTGCGTAAGAGACAGACAGACAGTCATAAAACACGGGAATCCAAAGGAGAACTCAAGGTTCTCCAAACAGTCAAAATCCCAAAGGTAATCCCTCGAAAATCGGCCGAACTTTTAACAACGAGAAACTGTGAAATCTATCAACGGCATTTTTAAACTGACTCGATATCAAGTTTTGGCCGGCTGTTCGGCAGTGATTGCGTTTACAGTATTCGCCCAACTCCCCATCATACGTTCCAATTTCTCCACTTTCGATTCAGCCAACTCTCAACACGCGGTTGTGGCTGCAGCGGCAGTGAACGACAAAAGTGAACCGCGCGATTTAAACTTAAGCTCCGCCAAACAGGCAGGATTCGCAAAGCTTCAGGACTTTTCCCGCCAGCAGCGAGGTCGACGAGCGACGTCAGACCGCGATTCCTATCCGACTTGGGAAATTGATAGCCAATTCGAAGAAGACGTCTTTACATTCGTAAGAATACAATATGACTCCACTGGGAGATCAAGAAGGGGAGGGCAGTGGAGCAACGACTACCCTGATTGTGATTGGAACTTCTCAGTGCGGCTTCACGAATTGACATCTATGAAGGTCGACCCCAATGGAAAAGTAATTCGGCTCACCGACCCAACCTTGTTCGACCACCCGTTCGTTTACTTCTCAAATATAAATCGAATGAGTCTCAGCGAAACCGAGGTGGCTTCCCTTCGAAAATACCTTTTGAAAGGTGGTTTCATGATGGCGGATGACTTCTGGGCGCCGGAAAGTTGGAAACATGTCTATCGCGAAATGAAACGTGTCTTTCCTAAACTCGAACCACGGGAACTAGCGCGTGATCATGAAATTTTTAATATCGTATACGATATTCAGGGAGTCCCGCAGGTTCCAAGTATCTTTGCCTGGAACCAGGGAAGCACTTTCGAGTACTGGCACGGTGACCCCCAGGGGGATGAAGCCCCTCATTTTTGGGGATTTTTCGATCAAAACGACCGCCTGATGGCACTGCTTTGCCACAACAATGACATTGGCGATGGTTGGGAGAGGGAAGGGGAGAACAAAGAGTATTTCAAGACCTACTCGGAGCGAGTGTCCTACCCTCTTGGAATTAACATTGTCACGTATGTGATGACTCACTGACCTAGATTTGTCTTGGGTGGTCGCATGGAAACCACGCTGAATTTACTCTGTCGACCTTAATCCTTTAATAGAGAGCCAAAAAATCAAAGACGCGTACCTTTCTGCTTTCGCCGAATTCCCCAAAATTGCCAGCCAAATCGAGTTCGTTTTTAACTCGCTTCCCGAGGATGTGAAATCAAACTTCTTGGCTGATCCCTATTTTCGAATTTCCTTAGACGACTGTGAACCTGGAAAAGGCCGAACGGTGGTCATGCCCTTGCTTGGGCCCAGCGGTACGAGTCGTTGCATTGTTCTCAAGCCGAGACTGGAGCGGTGCTCTCATGAATTCTCGTGCTATATTATCGCCCATGAGTTTGCCCATGCCCATCTACACAATGGCGGTTGGGGCGAAATTACCGACCGCGAAGATGCAGCCGACGCGCTTGCTCAGCACTGGGGATTCCCTAAACAACCCTTTGAGTGGATTTAGCCAATCACCAATTTGATAATTTTCAGCTTGCAACTGAAATCTTGGTTGCCAAATTTAGCCGCCTTGGGGAACTATCAAATTTAATGACTCAAGGCAGCCTTCTGTGATTTCCTTAGCCATCGTTGATTCAGCTCCGATAACTGATCGTTGAGCGTCAGCAAGTCATAAATCAAGCCAAAACCAACAAATCCAGCAGTAAAGAAAAAGGCCAAGCCCGTAAACAGTTTCCCTTGATAAAACCGATGCACTCCAAGCACACCCAGGAGAATGAAAAAGATCCAGGCAAGATTGTAATCAATCGGGCCACTTTGAAATTCCCTCTCTGCGGTCTGTTTCATTTCTGGAATGAGAAAAATGTCTACTAACCAGCCAATTCCGAACAAGCCAAAGGTCAAAAGCCAAATCACACCAGAAATGGGTCGCCCAAAATAAAACCGGTGAGTTCCAAAGAAGCCAAACAGCCACAATACATATCCCAGCAACAAACTGTGACTTTCCAACAAATCGCCGTGCTCAACTTGGGGTTTTCCGGCGTCACCCGCAAAATAGTTTGCTTTCGAAGACCCAGTAAACTGTTGGCAATTTTTCATCATTTTCAAACACCTTAACTATCGTGCGTGTTTCAGATAGGCTGAGATTCGTCAATTTTCCAGTCGCAAGACAACCTGCTACTTACTTCAAAACCTTCGAGTCCAGGTACTTTATTCGCACAGCTATGGTTTCAATTGGCAAAATTCCCCTAACTTATTCACTAGGCTTAGGAACCCACCACTTATCGGGTTGCAAGCTGCCAGCCGTTTAGCCCGGCAAACCCCTGGTTTTTAGAGAACAGAGACTGTCATCAGAAATTTAACGCAGGTTGCGTTCGGCTTTCAAGCAACAGAAAGAAAGACAGCCGAAACTATCTTTGAGAAACCTGTTTTTCAGTGGTTCCGTTACCTGCCTGTTCAGCAATCGCCTTGTCGCCCCCAAGCAGACGTTCCGCCTCGTCAAACAAGAACTGATGATCCATGAATGGCTGGTAGCTAATATCTTGCCAGCGGATCTTTCCCATGCTGTCGATTAGAAAAGTCCCGTGCAGCGGTTGCTTTTCAAAATCGTCAAAAGCACGGAATTTCCGGAAAATCTCTTGGTTGGCATCGGACGCCAAGCGAATAGGCGAACCGGTTCCCGCATCTTCGATTGACTTTAGCAAACCAGTTTGATCATCGGTGCTGATGGCGATCATTTTGATGCCATTCTTTTCAAAATCAGCAACCCTCGGGCCGAACGCCTGAAGTTGCTCCGCACAATGAAGACAGCCATGTCCAAGATAAAATATTGCGATGTAGGGCTGACCCACAAAATCATCAGAACTGATCGTTTGATTATCGGAATCGGTTAGACTCCACTCCGGTGCAGGGGAGGGCGACCAACGAAAGGGGCCAAGCGATTCCAGAGGTGGCCGAAATCCAATGTCGGCTGCCGGTCCAATTTCTTTTATCCATCGCTTGCCAATTCCGAGTTCCATCGAAACAGGTGCCAAGCGGTTGAACAACGGAAGGTCGAGGTCCATCGAACCGGACGTATTTCTCAGTTTTTCAAGAGATTCTTGAGCGAGTTCGTTATCGCCATTCTGAAATTGAAGGTACACAAGCCTAGCCAGCGGGATGACCTCCGACGGGCGGCGTTTTACTTGTTCAGCTATTTTCTCGAGCCCTTTTTCCGACTCTCCCGCAAGAAACTGCAGTTCCCCAAGCCAGCTGACGTCTTCTCCGGTGGCAGATTCTAGCTTTTTCAGTCCGTCAGCATATTCTTCGTTGGCGACTAATTCATAGCCTTCGATGGCCAACTGAGATTTTTTCAAACGGTCAAGCTTCTGCTTATTCTTAGAAGCCTTGTCCTTGGCTTGTTTCAAATGAAGTTTTGCTTTTTTCTCATCAAACTTTTTATCCTTGGGTCTCGGTGGCGCATCGGCGCCGCGATCAAGAGAGGCGTTTAATTTGTTAATCTGTTTTTCTAGATCAGCCTTTTCGTTTTCCGCTGCTTTGATGAACTCGCCCAATTCTCGCTTAGCCTGAGCCAGCAAATCAGGCCTATCAACCATTGCGGCTGAACAACCCAGTAGCCGCAATGTTTTGAGCTGTTCTGTAGAATTCGATGGAACCGACAAAACGCTCGATTGGCAGAGCTCAACCGCTTCATCATAAAGCTGGTATTCTCGCAAAATCTGAAGTAATCGCCGTCTCCCATAGCTCGCACTACCACCATTTTTTGAGAGTGTGTTGTACTTTGGATGACGTGGCAACTGTGTCATATTCACCGCCAAATCCATCGCGTCCCGCGCCCGTCCCACGAAAGACAAATTGCGAATTAACCACTCATTATTGTGCGCGAAATTGTTGATCTCGTCAGGCATCACTCGGTCTCGCATCATGTGAGCATGATCAACTCTGGCGGATGCTTCCTGCTGATAGACAGCATCTTCGTAACGTTTCAGCCTTGAATAGATATGCCCCGGCATATGCCACATATGAGCAATGCTTGGGCCGGCGACTCCACACCGTGCCGCGGCTTGGACGGCATTCTCCGGATGACGGTAATCCCAAAGATGAATCATGTAATGATGTGCGGGGTGCAGCGGTTCCACCACCAAAATGTCTTCAATAAGTGAGTTCAATGAAACGTAACTACTGATGGGAGTCCCTTCGCGGGCGTTGTGCCAAATTCGATGAGCAACAAATGCCTTCGCTTCCAAGTCATCGGGATACTTGATAACTATGGATTCAAGATCTTTCAAATAATTTTGGGCTCGCTTCTTCTTATCTTTTTCCTTGTCAGAAAAATATTTTTCAAGCGATTGGATATACAGCTTCTCTCGATCAGAAACGGATTCTATCCGAGAGACTGCCTCTTTAATGAAGCCCTGTGATCGGGATCGCTTGGAATAGGCTGCCATCGCCGCCCCCCAATAAGCCATTGCACAATCTTTGTCCAATGCGGCAGCCTGTCGAAAGGACCGTTCTGCTTCGAGATACCAAAAACCGTGAAGCTGCCCAACACCCTGCTCGATAAATGCTTGTGCTTCCTTGGAATCGGTCGTGACCGGGAAATGAATATTTCCAGTACCGCCCATTAGGTAGGCACTTTGCCGTGGGCCTTCATTAAAAGCCTCGCCGTGTGACGAATGCCCTTCCAGAACTTCCTTCAATGATTTTTCGACATCTTCATCCACACTGTTTGTGTCAGAAGTATCGGATTTTTGCGTCTTGGTCTCAGCTTGATACGCTGAAGCGGAAATTGGCAAGCAAGTCAAAATCGCCAAGGCAATCATCGAACTCAACAGCGGAATATTTTGTCGATTCAATAACTGGCAGAAGTTCATCAGAGGGCATCCTTCGAAACGATAACAGGAAAAAAATTGATTCCGGCTTAACGACCCGATTGTAACCTTAATTAGACGCCTCATGAACAACTCACCGACATTATAAGCCCTAACTATGGAACGGAATTCATGTTTCGTGTCAAATTCCACGGACAAAACCTATTCTGACGGTGAAATCAATAAATTCACACGATAGGATATCGCCTGGCAGAAGTTTTCGAGTAGCTATTCTGGGATCAGAAAACCACTGCCACGTCATGAATTACTAGTAAGTTCACGACAAAACAGTGAGAAGCCAAAGTTTCCGTTACTGGTAGCTAAGCCTTACGCCGATTACCGAGAAGTCGGACTCGGCACACGAGTTCGAGACTATCAAAAACAATTACAAGTCAACCAACCAACCCGCACCCCTCAAAATTTCCATGACCAACCACTGGTCGCCAAGTTCATGGCGAAAAAAGATCATAACGCAACAGCCTGTCTACCCTGATCTTGAGCATCTGGATGACACATTGCACCGACTTGCGAAATTACCCCCGCTTGTTACCAGTTGGGAAATCGAAAGCCTGAAGCATCAACTTGCGGAGGCTTCCGAAGGCCGAGCCTTTCTACTTCAAGGCGGAGATTGCTCTGAGAGTCTCGACGATTGCGAAACAGACTCAATTGTTCGCAATTTAAAGGTCATCATGCAAATGAGCTTTGTGTTGATCTTCGGTTCGATGAACAAAGTTATTCGAGTCGGACGAATTGCTGGTCAATACGCCAAACCTCGATCGAACGATACGGAAACCCGAGACGGTGTGACGCTTCCGGTCTATCGTGGAGATATTATTAACCGGTCAGGCTTTTCTGAAGTCGATCGCGTGGCTGACCCGGAACTCTTGCTCCGTGGATACGAGCGGGCAGCTTTAACCTTGAATTTCATTCGAGGTCTGAGCGTGGGTGGTTTCGCCGACATGCACCATCCTGAAAATTGGGATCTTGAGTTCGCCACTGATTCTCCGCGGGCACGAAAGTACCACGAGATGATTGAGTCTATTACCAACTCGCTAAATTTCATGGAAGCCGTACTCGGCACCTCCATCTCCCAGAGCAAGATCATTGACTTTTTCACTTCTCACGAAGCACTGCATTTGAGTTACGAGCAAGCTCAGACTCGCCGGGTACCCCGTCGCGACGGATGGTATAACATGAGTACGCACTTTCCTTGGATTGGCTACCGAACACGAGACATTGATGGTGCTCACGTCGAATACATGAAAGGGATTTCTAATCCGATCGGCATTAAAGTCGGACCGAAATTTGAACCTAGTGAATTAACGAAACTGATTGAAGCGTTAAACCCCGAGAATGAACCCGGGCGAATCACACTCATTCACCGGTTTGGCGCCGATAACGTGGATGCTTGTTTGCCACCAATTATCGACGCTGTGCAAACAGCCAACCAAAAAGTACTTTTCTGTTCGGATCCCATGCACGGGAATACGTTCTCAACCAATTCGGGCATCAAAACCCGTAGCTTTGATAAGATTGCGAGTGAATTGGAGTCGGCATTCCAGATCCATCAAAAGCACGGCTCCATTCTCGGTGGTGTCCATCTGGAATTAACCGGCGACAATGTGACTGAATGCATCGGTGGATCTGGCAAGCTGGCAGAACCTGACCTCGAGCGCGCCTATAAGAGTCAAGTTGATCCGCGGCTAAATTATGACCAAGCCATGGAGCTTGCATTTTTGGTGGCCGACAATATGAAATCAGACAAGGCTCGCCTGCAAGATTAATAACTGGACTAAGTGTCTTTCAATTGACTAAAGATTAATAAAGACTGACTTAACCAAACAACCAATCAGCGTACTGAATTGGTTTTATTTGTCAGAAGTCGTAAATTTTTCGCGGACATCGCCGCCACAGCACATACCATATGGAAATAACTCTTCTCAACTTTTGACTTATCCCCATTAACCTTATCAATGACTGAATCTCGCGAATTAAAGCTTAGCCCTGACGATCTCGCCGCAGTCGAACGTTGCGAACGAAACCTTGGTTATCAGTTCGCTGAAAAACGTTACCTTTTTGAAGCAATTACCCATGCTTCCGTCGCTAATACTAGACTCTGCAGTTACGAACGACTCGAGTTTCTCGGAGACTCGATTCTTGGTTTTACGGTCTGCGAATACCTGTTCAAGAATTTTCCCGATTGGCTCGAAGGGGATTTGACTAAGGTGAAATCAAACGTAGTGAGTCGACAATCGTGTGCTGAGATTGGTGAATATCTAAATATTGAAGAGTTTCTGGTAGTTGGCAAGGGAATTGGCGTCAAAGGGAAGGTGCCGAAATCTCTACTCGCCAACGCTTTCGAATCTATTGTTGCTGCAATTTATCTCGATTCTGGAATCGACAGCGTTAAAAAGTTTCTCACGCCATTCATCAAGCAACAAGTCACTGCCGCGATCGCGGGTGGCTTGGATGTCAATTACAAGTCGGAACTTCAGCAGTATTCCCAAAAACGCTTCGGTCTCCCACCTCAATACCAATTGCTCGGAAACCAAGGACCGGATCACGACAAATGGTTTCAGGTTTCAGCTCAAGTTGACAAGAAGGCGTTTGGTCCTGCCTGGGGGAAAAACAAAAAGGAAGCCGAACAACGGGCGGCTGCAAATGCACTGGCTGCAATTAAAGGAGTATCGGAACCGTTTGACGGGGAAAGTCCCCTCCCCGATTCAGAATAGCCATGCGTTGCTATCTTTATCCAGCTTGGTTTTGTTAAGAATCAAATTCGTCAACCAGCGTTCTCCAGGCATTGACTTCAAAACTGGGTTGGAGCTTCTGTTTCATCTCTCGGGTGCTTTCAACTAGCTGTCGCCGGAACGATATGTCTTTCTCAGCCTGATACAAAAGTTCTGTAAGATGCCGAGTATCGCCCACTCGAAACATCCCCGGATACGCTTCCCCGAGAATCCCTTCGGTGGCGTGAATTCGAGACGCAAGGATCGGAACTGAATTAACTATTGCTTCAGACAACACAGCTGGGCCACCTTCCGATTTGGAACTTAGAACCGTGACGCGTGATCTCGCGAGACGCCGCTGCGTTTCCAAATGAGACAAAGCCCCTAAAAATTTATACCGTGAATATTTCTTAGTAAGGGATCTAGCCGTTAATTCCATAGTACGATCAAGCGTTCGACCGATTTGAACCACGCGAATTCGCGAATCAGCAGGCAAGCCAAAGGCTGCATGAGCTGTTCGAAAGGGATCTTTGACAGGGCGAAGGTGACCGATAACCGTCACCTCAAACCAACGAGTCAGGCGTTTGGGCCTAGGTCTTACCAACGAGGCTGATTGATAAATCACTCGTACTTTCTTTTGGTACTTCTTAGCAAGTTTTACACCGGCATTCGGCTCAAGCAGCAAAATGCGATCGGCACGATCCAGCGATTCTTCAACCTTTTTTGATCGGCCCAGGTCGCAATGCAAATCCGTGCCTGTCATTGCCACAATAACAGGCTTTCTACTATTACATCTATTAAACTGGATCACCGCTTGGTGACTTTTCCGAGCATGCAATGCAATCAACAGATCAAACGAGCCGCTGAGGCACCGATTTGCGATGGTGACGTCGTGCCCTAACTTCAGCAACAACTTTTGCCACCTATCTGCGGTGACACTGTTACCTAACAGCGAACCTTGTTTAGCAGGTGTAACAATAAGTATTCGAATTTTCAGAACCCCGTATAGTCAACGTTTCACCATGCGCCGACAGTTTTGAAATCATTTTAGCTGCTTGAATCATTCAATAAGGTGATTCGAATTTGTTCGGCGTGATCATGACTCACTTCGACCACTTCGGCGACCGCACCGTCGAATTCGACCTTCTCACCAACTTCCGGGACTTTTTCACCACGCTCCATTACTGCTCCAGCGATGGTATCAACTCCCTCAATCTTCATTGAGAGATTTAATTCCCTTTCGACTTCCCGTATTAACGCACTTCCTTGGACTAAATACTCACGCTCACCAACCTTTTGAATTAGTGGCACCGCGGCGGAATCAAATTCATCGTCAACCGCCCCCACAATCTTCTCGAGTATATTTTCGAGGGTACAAACACCCACGATAAGGCCATGTTCATCGACAACAAAAGTCATCAATTGGCGAGATTTTTGAATTAAGTTTAACGCCGACGTAATCGGCATGCCTTCGGGGACTTTTTTCACCTCGCGTAGAATTGCCCGCAGGTCGAAATCTGATTGAAGCACATCCACTGCGACAAGATCCTTGACGTGGAGCACGCCTAACAATGAGTCGAGGGATCCATCGCAAACTGGGTAACGAGTATGTCGAGTGTTTTGGATGATTTCGACTAATTCATCCATGGGTAAATTAATATCAAGAATTTGAACATCCGTACGCGGCAACATGACTTCGCGGCACATTAGGTCGTCAAACTCAAATACGCGATTTAGGAGAGAATGCTCAGAGTCAGTCAGCTGCTGGTGAAAATAGGATTCTCGAAGCACCGCCTTAATTTCATCTTCTGTATGAACACTGCCATGGCTGCCGCCACCGGTTAACCCAACCAATTTTAAAAAGACTTCTGTCGCCCAATTCAAAACATACATGAAAGGAAACAAAAGATAAAAGAAAAATACCATCAGAGGTGCACACCAACGCACCATGCTTTGGGGGCGGCGAATCGCAAATATTTTCGGAGCCTGTTCTCCAATGACCAGATGCAACGACGTGATCACTGAAAACGAGACCACAAAACTACAAATGTGGAGCGTGCTTTGAGACTCAACTCCAACCATGTTAAAAATTGGCTCGAGTAAGCGTGCAAATGCCGGCTCACCGACATAGCCGAGTGCCAAAGAGGCCATTGTGATTCCAAGTTGACACGCTGACAGGGAATGGTCCATGCGTATAGCAAGCCAATGGGCCGATTTTGCAAACGGCAAATTTTCAGCAATCATTTTTTCAATTTGGCTTAACCGAACTTTGACCAACGCAAATTCAGCAGCTACAAAAAATCCGTTCAAAATTACTAGGAAGGCTGCGATGGAAAGCCACGTCCATTGACTAATCTCAGAATCGCCCGCCCCAGTTGAAGCCCCTGCATCTGCCAAGACAAATATAAATCCAGTCATTTTTCTTTTCTTACATTAGAAATGATCGACAATCAAAATGGCCTGCGAGACGCTATGGTCATTTTCGATGGTCTAGGAATTTCGCACTATCGCTTGCTTACAGCACCCGAAACTAACAGGTTACCCTTTATGGACGTCAAACTAAACCTGACGTAAACCTTCTACGATTTCCGCACGTGCAGCCTGAATCGCGGGAAAGATGCCCGCTAAAATACCGGTCAGCAATGCGACAATTAGTCCAGTCGTTGCCAGGTTAAGTGATGGTGTGAACGCTATCGTGACAGCCTCGGCCCCCACAGACAAGCTACTAATCCTTAAAACTAACATAGCGACTATCACTCCTAAAGCGCCTCCCATCATCGATAAAGCTACGCTCTCCGCGAGCACTAACTGAAAAACCTTGAGACCCGAATAGCCGAGTGTTTGCAGTACCGAGTGCTCTTTAATACGATCTTGAACCGACATCACTGTGGTGGTCGCGACCAGCGCTACGACCAGACCAACACATGCCAGTCCGAGATAGTGAGCCATGCCAATTAATTGTGTTAAATCCCCAAGACTTTTTGCCTGAAAAACTCCTTTGGGGCGGGTGTCGGTCTCAATGGGACCTGTCAGATATCGTTCATCAATTGCCCGGCAAATTCCATCAGCGTCGGCGTTATCCTCCAAGAGGACCTCCAGTTGTGTGACCGTCCCCACAAGATTCATCCCCTTACTTCGTTGAAGGAAATCAAGATGGGAATAAATATAATTCTCCTCTGCAGGATCTTCTGCATGATAGATGCCCGCGATGACAACGCTGAGCGAGCCAATCGAAAACTTATCGCCAACCGAAACGCCACGACGATTGGCTACTGCCGCTCCCATTACCGCGGAGTCTTGGTTCCTTTGGAATTCCTCCCACGATCCCTCCCGAATTACAAAATCTGGACGAGCGACCCGAAGTTTCTCCGGAGGAACTCCGTAGAACACAACGACATCGAGGCTGGCCCGACAATTATTGGTAAAAACCTGGACCGGAATTACCTCTCGCACACCAGCTATCTTACCAATCTCAGCTTCATAATCCTGGGGAAGGTGACTGGTGGCGGGACAGAATTTATTCGCCTGGAACGTAATCAACGATCGCTTGGCCGCTTGCCGATTCTGCAGATCGTTCATGCCTTCTTGGACGCTGCCCACAAAGCAAAATACAAATAAAGCTACTGCTGAACCACTCACCGTCAAAATTGTTCTTGAGCGATGTCGCCAAAGCGTTTTGAAAATATATGGAATGAGTTTGATCATCAGGCGGCCCCCCCTTCCTCAACCAATTTTCCACTAACCAATTTAAATTGCCGGTCTGCAATCATTGCCGCTTCGGCGTCATGAGTGACCATTAACAAGGTGGTATCGAGCTCTTTATTAAGACGCTT
>Ga0214479_100064_pt1 | contig 61102 bp, 46 predicted proteins | sample M1_20Mar14CPVII9_5_FD_165054 | JGI IMG/M metagenome (GOLD analysis project Ga0214479, IMG submission 165054) | Marine eukaryotic communities from Monterey Bay, California, United States - M1_20Mar14CPVII9sort6BwellE14 | ecosystem: Environmental > Aquatic > Marine > Unclassified | place: USA... | reverse complement strand
GTGAAGTATAGAATCTTGTTCTGTTGGTGAGATATTGGTTAACAAATGTCCCTTGATAATGTCATCATGTCTATTGTTACCAAGAAGTACACTTGCAAGATTTGATATGGAGCATAAACTATCTGCAAGTGCATACCAATTCAATACACTATTAGTTGACGGAGGATTAAGAAAAGTATCTTTTCGTGATAGCAATCTTGGTGGCTTGCTATGAACATTGTCATTATTTGACCCAGTAGACCTTAAAAACCCCAGTTGATCATCAATTGAATCACTAACTTTATTTAAAAGTAAGTGTATAAGTTGATCATATATATTGCGTTCTTCTGTAGAAACTTTCTTATAATTTCTCTTCTTTTGTCGTCTATACTTATTTGTTTGAAATGATATCGGCAGGAAGGGAGATGAAGTAAGTCGGCGTAGAGCTGCCACAGCAATATTTGGACTGATATCATGAATAATTTGTTCAGTATTGATGGATGACAACTCTGACGAGTCATTTGGTATTGAAATATGAGAATATCGACTCATGATATGCAGTACATCAAGTACTGTATGACACGCTTCACCGTTGTTGTTATTGTAATAGCGTGGCGTGGTACGAAGGATTCGTATAATATCCTCTTCTGAATATGTTATCATATCATTATCTTTTGCAGATGATACATAAAGTCTAGTCGGCAATTGCAATGATCTAGGAACAACAACAAATGCAGTATTTCTTCTCTTGATGTGTAGTGGTGGAGAGATGTATGAAAAGGTTGCAAATGATGAGACTGTGCTTCCGGCTGCAGCTACAGCGGCAAATAACAACCTCGCCTTCCATGTATTATTGTCAGTAAACATGATACAAGGGGTCGATATGGGCCCAGCCATCAAATAGTTCAACCCATCAACTTTCTCATCACCGCATGAATTAGAATTGCAATTTGCGATATAGAAGTGGTATCCTAGGATACCCAAAAGCAATTACATTACAACCTTACATAATGTACTTACATGCATATGATACGTATATGCAGCTGTCAGGATTTTCTAGTGGTTATAACTAACGACGTCCTGCAACAACATCCTTTTTATATCGTTCAAACGCCTCTCCATTTGAGCCACCCTGTCGTAAGAGCCCGACTTTTCCCTTCTCGACAACATATAAATGCTTACACACGCTTGTCAACAAATGTTGATCATGTGAAACGAGAAGTACACCGCCCTGGAACTGATCAATAGCTTCTATTAGGGCCTCAGTCGTCTCAAGATCTAAGTGATTCGTCTGGCAATGGTAATGAGTTAAACAAAGAATTGATTAGGATGTGGAAAGAAGACAAGAAGTAGAGAAGAGTATAGTATTGAACATACCGGTTCATCCAAAATGAGCAAGTGTGGCTTGCGATACATTGCGTTAGCGAGACATAGACGACACTTTTGACCACCTGACATGGTGTGTATCTTTTGCATCGGTAAATCTTGTCCACCAAGCCCAAAGTTGGCCAGATATCTCCTGAGTTCACCCTTATGTGAGTTACTCCGATCTCCTGGGTATCTCTCAAGCATCGTCTCCATCGGACAAGAATCCGGATCTAATTGCTCCAGTTGATGTTGAGCTAGATATTCAATCTTTGCGCTCATATCGATGCTAACTTTTCCTTGGGGGCATTACAACTTAATCAATGTAGACTTTCCGCAGCCATTTCGGCCTTGAGAGGGCGGGAAGAATATGCGTGAGTATAAATCGATCAAACAACAAACAAAAAGGTAATTTAAAACCTACCAAGAAGTGCAACACGAGACTTCATGTCAATTGTCAAGTCTACATCCTCAAGTAGCATCTTATCAGAAGTATAACCAAACGATACTTGATCTAAAGTAACAATATTCTTATCGAAGGAACCGGGGTCAGGAAAGTTCAGCACGACTTCTTCATCTTCCTCATACTCTTCAATCTCTTCTGCTTCTCCGTCATAAGATGCCTTGAACTTCTTTCCTTCACTAGCGGCCATCATTCCTAACTTATCCAACTTCTTCATTCTGGACTTTCGTTGTTTGGATGCCTTTACCCCATTCTCACCAGATTGAGCATGAAGGTCAATATACTTTTGTAGATGAGCACGCTTTGCCTCTTGTTGTTCATACTGACGAATTTGTCTCTTCCTATTCTCCTCTCTAACTGCTGTGAAGTTTGTTATGTCACCCCGATAAGTTGTTAGCTTGCCCCGATGAAAGTGCACAACATCAGTTACTACCTCATTCAAGAAGTGCCTGTCGTGTGATACAACCACTAGAGACCCTTTGAACTCTTTTGTTAAGTATCGTTCGAGCCATAATACTGCTTCCAGGTCCAAGTGATTTGTTGGTTCTATGTATGATGATATGTTAGAGACGAAAGTCAAAACAATAAAGTTGCATCCTTGGTGCAAACACTTACCATCAAGCAGGAGCAAGGCTGGATTTGCAAAAAGTGCACATGATAATGAAACTCTCATCCTCCACCCCCCGGACAACATTTTTGTGGGCGCATCTTGCATCTCTGGAGTTAAAAATCATAAACCGTACAGTACCTTTCGTGCCCTTGACTCGGGATTTGTACCCTCATCTTCTTCTATCCTGGCTAATCGTTCATATGCAGCAGCTAGTTTTGTATTCAGCCGTTTTCTCTTCTCATCAGCATCTTCTTCAGGTGTCTGATTTGTCTTTTTCTTACTCACAGTTGATTTCTTTGCGGCTGCAGCTGCTGCCTTATTCTTCTTCCTGTCCTTCAGTTTTTGTTTACCCTTGGATGGTGCCTTTTGCTCAACAACTTCTTCCACTACCTCTGATTCGGCTTGTGGATTGTCTAACTTGGTAAGTTCTTGTTCAATATATTCTATCCACCTCTTTACTCCTTCTCTCTTCACATCACTTTTCAGCACCGTCTCCACTGCCGACAACTCGTTACCCATGATTTCCTGTCTTACAAGTAACATTGCCATGTTCTTGGGTACTCCACCACCATCACCATTCAATTGTCGTGCAGCCAAAGCAGTGAGTAATGTCGTTTTTCCACAGCCATTCCTGCCCATTAGTCCATATCTTCTTTTTGATGCTAATGTTAAGTTACTGTCATTTAACAGATCAGGGCCACCACCCTTTCTATTTGGCAGACTAAAGTTGATTAATTGTACATCTGATGCATTATCACTTGCAGTGGTAAGTTCTGTCATATCTTCTTTTTCATTATTCCTCATATTTTCCTCTTCTTCCATGATTTTCATAGCATCAGCTAATGCTCTTTCTCGTTCTTCTGCTTCCATCTTCTCTCTCAATTCCTTCTGTCTTGCCTTTCTTCGTGCTCTCTCTGATTTGGCAGCTGGGTTGTTACTAACGTCTATCATATTTGCATAGAAAGTCTGTATATCAGAGGTTGCATCCAGGCTGTCTCCTGTACCCTTGTCGGCCACCAACCCTGATGCAAACGTCTCAATGTCGTGTTCTTTCAATGTTACTGTATTATCAAGCTTGCGTGGTATCTGTTCATTATGTAGATCATTAGTACCAATTGATAAGTTTTCCACACCATCTTTATTCTGGAAGATGCGCGTTTCACAGTTTATGAAGATGAAGAGAGGAGATATTAACTTCTGTTAGTATACTTGATTTGTTAAGGCATTCAAATATAGGCACATAAAGTTCAAATGAAGTAGTCAAACACCGGGACTTCATAATAAACGCTTGAAACCACATGATAAAACAACACTAACGCGGACTTTCCAGTGCATCATCAAGAGTAGTGAAAAATTGGTCACACACAGATGCGTCTATATCATGTCCTAATATAAAGCCAGTTACTGCTTCTCTTGCATCTTGATCTCGTGGATCATCATGTAATATCGATAAGATGTATTCCGTCGTGTCCTCATCAAGATGCTCCGATAAAGATGGTGTACTTTCTAAAGCATTAGTAAGCAAGATGTTCATTTCTTTACTTCTCTGATACTACTGACATATATATCTAATACTTTTACCACAACAGAGTATATAGTGTTCAATCGAATGGTCAGTTAGGAGAGTATTTTACTTGGTAGTATCCTTCAGTAAATGCCCAAGCAATTGCAACCGAGGTAGAGTGTTAATAATGGTTTAAATAAACCTAACGTCGATATATCTAATGCTTTATTATATCAACACAACATATGACAGTCAATTAAACATTGTTATACTAAGTAAATCGAATGGTTGTCATTTTTTTGCCCTAATCCCCACACGCACACGGTATCCTCCCAACTCACATAGTATTAATGCCAATAAACATGGCATGTATATGTAATGGTGTACATCATATCTCGGCGGCGGCGGCGGCCCTTCAATAGTATGAATGTTAAAATGGCAGTGGTAGTTTTGATATCCATAACTTTGGCATTGGTTCCATTGGAATGTCAATCATTCAAAGCATTACTTACACTCATTACAAAAAAAAGAATCGATAGTCGACTTTATTTGTTTGATCTATTGCAAAGACAAGAGACCAAGGAGAATAATGCCAGATCATCTAGAAAAAGAGTATCAGATATAGAGATAGATTTCATGGAGAGTGGATTTGGTTTGAAAGAAAATGCAATACCTCCTTTTCCATACTCAATAGAATTAAACAACCAATCCGCCGATGCAGATAGATTGATAATACGACATTTAGAAGATGAAGATATAACAAGAGTATTACCTGAGATTGTTAGAGAGTTTGGTGCCTTAGTTTCAGCACTATCAGTATCGTCTTCAACACCAAAAATAGGAGATGACTTCACAAATAAGATTGATCAACAACAAAATCAACTAGCAGATAAAATTGAGAATTATCTCTTCTCATTAACAGTTCTCATTGGTTTAACTCAGCGAGTAGTACGTCGAGAGAAGGGATATTCAAGGAGTAACTCAGCTTGCCCTGATCATAATACAATATGTCTCATTGAGCAAACTTTAGAGAACAATACAACAATAATAAAAGATCGAATTGTTGGTATGGCAGAGTTGAGTTGGCAACCTCCAAATCCAAATTCAAATGCTCCGCCTTTTGTATTACCATACTTTATGAAGGAGTTGATATCAAAATATGGCCCGAGTAGAGAGGCAGTAAATAATGCAAAGCCGATAGGGTATATATCAAATGTACTTGTGTGGAAGAAGAGCCGTGGAAAAGGCTACGGAAGAATCCTCATGGCTGCATGTGAGGGTATAGCGAGACTGTGGGGTTGTGATGATGTTAGTCTTCATGTTGATGCTAACGAGAGATCTGGAAAGGTCGCTCGTAGCTTGTATTGGAAACTAGGATATGAAGGCGTTCCAGATAGAGGTACTTCAAACAGCGTGAGTTATGACTGGATGGGAAAAGGAATAAGCATGGCCAATACCGGCCTTTACCTTGTTGACGGAGTGCCCTTGCTGTACCTTCGAAAGAATCTTAAGAATGAATGACTGCATAGGTGTAGGGTATAGATGTGCACATATGATGTATAGTCAGTACAATTACTTAATCTTATTGCTTCATATCAAAGTATGCTTGGTCGAGATTCATTTCAGTCATGTTTTGTCAGTCAAAGAACATATATGTTACATATGCTTCATGCAACGTCATTCACATCTAAAGATCTGAGTTTTCAACCTTGTCACATTTGATTTGAGTGTATCTAGAACCACCCAGCGAATAAATTGTTTCCCTTCTTCTTTGATGCATCCTTTGCTATCTCAACAACCTCATCAATATTGGGATGGTTTCCAGGCACTGTATCTGTCCATTGGTATAGAACTTCATTGCCCTGTATGATAAATGTGCCTCCTGTCCACAACACTCCCTCTGGTACCTCTCCGAATTTCATATCCTTTGGTATTGGAGAAACTTTGGCCACAGTCTTAAAGTAGTTTATCCATTCACCAAATTTAAGATCAGGCGCGCCGTATTTGCTCATATCGATATTCTTGACTACTTCTTTATCTTGTTCGTCAAATCTCTTGAAACCTACAGCTTTGTAGGCATCGAAGCTGTAGTCATCTACATACATTTGGTTCTTTGACATCCAATCATTTGCATCTAAGAATGTATTGAGCTTTTCCTCATCACCAATGCTAATGTAGGTCGGACCCCCAATGCCAGCTTCCTCCAATTGTTGCTGGATACTATTCCACTCTTTGGCATAGCTCCTGGAAGATGCGCATTATCATGATTTATGATGATGAAAGAGAGGAGATATGTGGTACTGTTAGTACAGTGTGGTATAATAAGGCAGTCAAAAATGGCTAAAGGCCAAGTGAAGTATCTAAATCGCCTAGTCTTCATATCAAACGCACGAAATCATACGAATATACTAACGCGGACTTTCCAGCAGTAGGGTCATCCCATGTGTCTGAGGTAGATAACTACCTGTGGTGCATTGCTATCTACAGAACTAGCTGATTTGATTGCATCGTCTACTCTTACAAAATCTCCATCTGCGTTTGTAACAATAGCTGATCTGATAGCATTAGCAGAATTACGTACACCCACCAAAGAATTGTTTGCCAGTTCTGTATCGATTTCGCATACTTCTGCAAACAAACTGGAGGATGTGCTCTGATGATGATTCGATATGGCTGGAGCAAAGGCGTTGACTCCACTCGCCGCCGCCAAAGCAACAGCTGAAGCTACTATCACCCTCATGTTATTGTTGTTGACAGAATTATCTCTGTACTACTAATGTTGTACGAGATATTTATCTCGGCAAATGGAACTATCATTTATCATCTCTATCTACTCTTCATGTTGCGTCATTGACTCTAGCGTCATTTTTTTCAATAGTGTAGCGGTATCCTTAATGGTATCCTAGGAGATTGAGGAGTGAGAGAGAATGATAAGTTGTGGTAAGTATAGTTCTTTGTTCAACTACTCTAGGTAGTCTCTTCTTCAAATTGTCTATCATTTAAGACCTCAGTAACTGATAAAGCCTTAGTATGTTTCATAATGAAGTTCTACACTTTCTTTTTATAATGTTGAGAGTAAGATAATGTCCCCATAATACTTCCTCCAATCCAAGTTGCCAAGTCAGCCGCGAATGGATCTGGGTATTGAATGTTGATACCATCTATTCTCTTGCCATCATCACCGATAGTACTTCCATTTACAACCCCCTTTAGTGACCGAAAACGCTGCCTTGCAATGGAAGACATATCTGACAAGCCATCCTCTTTCTTCTCCTCTTCAATACTCTCACTCATGCTCTCATCTCTAGAAACTCCACATGCATCTCTTGCCGCCATTTCCAATTGCATACTTAATCCTTTTGTTGAGTCTCCTTGTTTAGTTCCAAAGTTTTGCAATGCCACAGAGCCACCTCCTAGTAACAAAGTATTTTGTAATGCACATTTCCGATAATCAATAGGACATATCATAACACAAGACAACATTGCATATATTAAACTTGATGGGTTGCTAAAGTCTAGATAAATCTGATTAAATGCATCCAATAAAGGTTGAACAGGTATTCGAGTTGAAGTTTGTTTTTGTTGTGTTTCAGTAAATGGTAGTTTAACTGAAATGTTTGTGGTGTCATTTGTCTCAGACGACGGTGATGAGCAAAGAGCCATCCACGCCCTGACGACGGCATTTGCATCTTCCAATGTAGATACCAAACTCTTTTGCTCTTCAGGTTGTACACTTTCGTCTACTTCTACTTGTTGATCAATCTCTTGATAATTTGTCAATACTTGATGTAAAAAGGATGAATAGCCTGCAGCTGCTGTTTGTAAAGTATCAGCCAAGATAGATGATCCAGCCACAGAAACTACCATTCTTGCTTCAAATGTACCAATATCCACTATTAAATGCGCTTTTGGTTTACCCAACAAAGGTAAGGACGGTGGCAATCCTTCTAACAAATGATATAAACCTTCATAAACAATACCATTTACTAACCATACTGCACCGATATTTAAATATTCTAATAATACTTTGTGTATCGCCTCACGAAAACTAATTGGAGGGAACATATCATTAATCAACAGTAATATACGATGTCGTGATGGACGTTGAATGTATAAAATTGATGTAACAATGTGTGAAAATAATGGATATAATGTTTTCTGCCATTCATGTACTGTAGTAATAGTACCTAATGATGAATCTGTCGGAGATGATAAATATTGAAATAACGATGACCATTGACATGCATTTGATACCATACCATCATTTATATTGACAGTCCAGCCACTTTTACCATTATTATTATTATTAAATTTGCTGTCATCATTATTGAGTACTCGTCGTGGTTTAGACTCGCCTGCAAAGCCAACCTTGATAAGCGAGGAACCCAGCTCTACCACAATTGTTTGATGACTTGACATGATATATATACAGCTAATAAAGGTGTATTATTAGAATAATCCACTGCAAATCCTCACTTATCCGACACAAAGAGTAGATAGTAGATAGAGAGATCGATGGATTTGGCTAGGATACCAGTAAATTATGAGAGTTGAAAGTTGAATAAATAAAGTGATTGAGAAGATTAGTCATAGTGTAATATGATGATGTTTAATATCTGCCGAGCTGAATACTATTAGTTAGTCATAAGTTAGTCTATCTCCTGAAGCAGTAACTGTATGATGTTGTGTAGATGTCAAAATTTGTCATTCAGATCAAGAATAAGAAGAGCGCATCACACAAATACACAAACATCACATCGATATTGACAGAGATACTTTCTCGTCACATGCCACAGAGCTCGGCTGGAAAAGTACTTTCTGGTTTGTGGATTGGCAATCTCATGTCAGTATCTCATCTTGACGACATTATACAGCATTCTACGCCATCATGTTGTTCTGATTCGAATACATCATCATCATCGGATAACAAGAAAGAAGTTGTGATTACTGTTATATCTGTCCTATCCAACCTAAATCTAATACGGCTTGCAACTGATCTCATAGAAAAGCAACGGAAGAAGAAAGAGACATACACAGAAGATTGCAATCGAACAATAGATATAAAACATGTTATCATACAACTGAAAGATACAGTTGATTCGGATCTCACATCAGTGCTACCTGATGCATTGGAAGCTATAGAAACAGCTCTTCTTGGTTCGAAAACTAATCTACAACCAACAATAGACGAGAAAAAGAATAATAATATCCAAAGAATATGTCTAGTTCATTGTGCAAAGGGAGCTAGCCGGTCAGTATCTGTAGTTATAGCATATCTAATGTCTCGACATTCAGATAGATTCAAATCGTTTGATGAAGCACTTAGTCATATAAGGACTGTAAGACCACAGGCATCTCCAAACATTGGTTTTGCATTGGAACTGCGTAAATTCGAGAGAGAGGTCAAGACTAATATATAAGCAACTCATTCATACACCTATAAAAGTTTAACACGTTTACTACCTAACCGTTCAATTGAAGACACACAAAAACTCAACATGTATTCTTGTTCCCCTAATCCCCATAAATTTCAGATTACTTAATTTGTAAAGTCACGTATCACATCACTGTTGAGAGATGTTCTTGTTCCTCCTACATCAACATACCAATAGTTGCCCACCTTTTCAAACTTAGCTCCAGAACATTGAGAGTCATCTCCATCTTCTTCTGAACATTGTTTATTTCCATCCACACTCCAAGCTAACTTTTTCATATCATCGCCAGGTCCACTACTTGCTTTGAAGTATCGTAATGTACCATCTTTTCCTAATTCAAGTGATGTAGATGATGGTCCACATGATTTAGAAAGTTTGTCCATTGGTAATGCCTCCAACACTTCCTCTGGAAATAGTCCAAAGATACCACATTGACTCTTCCATTGTCCAGGAAGGAGAACATCTCCCGATATCAATGGTTTAGTAACATCCACATGGCGCTTAATTGTTAATGCAAGCACCACCGAGAGGAGAATTCCCATTATAGTTGGAACATTAGACTTCTTCTTTGATTCAGTTGCCGACGGACTCTTGGGTACTTCTTTGGGTTGAGGAATAGCTTTATTAACAGTATTATCCTCTGATATTTGTCCCAACTTTGGAGCAGCCGATCTACTACTTTTCTTTACCACCTTCTTAATCTTTACTCCACATGGGGCAAGCTATAAACAAAATACATGTTGACGAGTATAAGATTAATACGTATGATAATATAAACAAACACACCGCCGAACAACAGCAATAACTCACCATATCAGCCACTTTTGGATCCCCTAGAATAGGACCAGCCAACTTTGCAGTCTCCTTGCCATTCAATCCTCTTGGTACAGCCATAACGATATCGTTTCCCCTACAAAATTTACTCAACTTCATTGATGCAATCATTTCAACACCCAATTGATCACAAACTCCAACATAGTTCATATCCCGCAACGTAGTTTCAGTAGCACTTGATTGGATCTGACGAATGACATCACTAACCATTGCTTTATTCGAATCAAATTCCAATTGTAATAATTCAAATCTTCTTGAACTTGGATCCATTAATAGTAAAACTACTTGGATTGGTTTAGCGGCTGTGCTTTCAGCAGCAGCAGAAATTGCACCATTAGTACTACCACTACCTCTACTCTCTTTACGAGCTGGTATATTCAAGGAACTACTCGATGCTGTGGCAGGACTGTTGGGTATACCTCGTTCGAGGGCCACTCCGACAACACTTTCATCATCTGGTTTTTGTTTCTTCTTCTTGAATGATAGACCCTTGGCAATACTCTTGACAATGCCCTTCTTTTTCTTCTTTTTGGTACCAGTTGTGGCAACCGATGCATCTCCCCTTGCCATGTTTTAGTTTTGTGTGTTTGTGTTGGTATTGTATATAAGTAATAATTGTATGTTCTTCTCAACGCCAAGCAAATTAGATATGTAAATTTTTATGTGCTGATTTGCAATACGTACACCGTTGCGATATAATCCAATCCAATAACTATTCCGTATATTGATTATATGTATTCAGGTCTTATGGTGCGTTTACCGTCAATAAATAGTGGTAGGTGCTTCTCCTCTCCTCTTCAAATAGCAATGCAAAATTTCAATTTATCTATTCAACTCATTTTACGGTATCCTTTTCAACCTCCAACTTTCAACGCACAATTAATGATGATGTGGATGCTATTAGCGGCGGCATTAGTGATCGGGGCTAGCGCCTTTTCACCTTCAAATCATCAGTATATTACTATTAATACTCATAGTACTTTGCATGCTACCGATGGATATATTTTAGACGCCGATACTCAAACAAACACAAGAAGAAAATTCATATCATCAACAATTGGTTTCATAACGTCATCATCAATTCTATCACCACGGCAAGCTGCTATAGCCGATGATAATACTGCTATAATTGGTGATATTATAGTATCAGCTACCGGAGATACGAAAAAGTTATTCAACGAAGGAAGAGCACTTGAAGCACAAGGAAATATACTTGCAGCTCAACGTCTCTACTCCAAAGTTACTAAAATTGCACCTAATTTTATATATGGATGGAGTAATTTGGGTAATACACTTGTGGCACAAGGTCAATTACCACAAGCTGAAGAGTCATACAGTAAAGCAGTATCATTATGTGAAGAGAACATAAAACAAGTGGGAGAAGAAGACTCGTTTGGGAAACCAAAATGTAAAGATTTATATCTGATATTATTAAACAGAGGGAGTGTTAGATTGAATAATGATATGCCCAAAGAGGCATTAGTAGATTTACGAAAATCCAATGCAATTCGAGGACGACCAGATGCTACAATTCTTCAAAACTTGGCAAGAGCCGAAGAAGTGAATGCTTTATATTCTCAATCTGACAGAAGTTACACAACTGCAATTTCAATGACTGCTAATGAAGTAAATCCAATCTGGTTACGATCTTCCATGGTAAAGTATCAAATTGGAGATATGACTAGTGCAATGGATTTAATGAAAAGAGTTGACAATCGCTTCCCCGAGGCTCCGGAGGTTAGAGCAGCATACGCAGTCCTCTTGCATGCTAAAGGGGATGAAGATTCAGCTCGTAAGAAATTCCTTGAGATACCTGATAGACAGAGAGAGAAGTATAGTGATGCTACATATGTTGACAAGGTTATTGCCTGGCCACCAAAGATGAAAGAAGGATTGGAATATTTGACAAAGGCTGTGGGAGATTCAGATGCTACTAGCGCTAGTAGTCCATAAGTTGAGGAGAGTTATGTTAATTTTCCCTCATTTTATCCTTCCCTTCTTCAGTTTGGCTAGAGCATATCTCCAACTCTTGACTACGCCTGCAGTAAAGAATCCTTTGATGCTTTGACTCTTTGCTGCAGGTGATACAATGTTTGCTAGTTCTTCACGAAGTATTGAACTTCCTTTATTATCGCTACTACCGACAATTGAATCCGAATGTTGTCTCAATCTTGGTGGAAGATGTTGTACTAATTGTTTCCGAATAGACATATCAGTTAGATTTGTTTCCAATTGTTTTCCTTTGCTACTACTATTAACACTACTCAAACCCAGCTTCTGTAGTTTGTCAAGTGTATCTGAATACTTGTCATCCCATAAATCTAACATACCAGGAGTTTCTACTAACTTCTTGACTTTGTTTGGATCTTCTGCACCTGTTTGCATACGAAAGTCACCAGTATATGATAGACTTGCAATTGTGTTGTATAGCTGACTAGTAGGTATAGTGTTGTTATTGTAAAGTAACAGTGACGCCGATACTGCTGATAGTAGATTGATTCTTTGAGCTTCTTCTATCTCATCTGCTCTATCGTTTCTCAAAGCATCATTTGATTTCAAATCAATGGATACAATTGGTTTGTGCATTCGTCCAGCAAGATAGAGGTAGTCCCATTTCAGTAGATCTTGTATCAAATCATCAGTTGATACTAATCCATACTTTATTTGACGCTGAATTGTGTCATTATTCAATTGAAGATTGATATCAACAAATGGATGAAAGTAAATCTTTGCTCCAAAATTTGTTTGTAACCAAGTGATAAAGTTCACACCACCTAAACGAGCCATATATGAGTAGTGATATGCATGCTTTTGTAGATTGTGTTCATGCCATGTATTTGGATTATCTACCGCAAATATAATATCAATCATACTAGGATTTGCAGCAGTAGATTGTTGTCGTAGTACACCGCTTCCATATCCAAACGCATAGTCTTGTGGTGGAAATTGATTAACTATTGATGTAAGTTCATCATTGGTTGTTAATTGTGCTTTTGGTATAGTACTATCTTTTGTAGTAGTAGTTGCAAATGTACGAAAGGAGTTGATAGTGATAGGTATTGTACACAGATTTTGTTTTATGATTAATGATGTTAAATTGGTACACCGACTTGTGCGCCCAAATATTGGCATAATAATGCCTTCAACTAGACAAATAGCATCTCTATATGATGTATACACTGACAATCAAAGCAATCTAGAGGTACAATATATCATTAACAAGTACGGAATTAGAGTAATCTGCACAGATAAAATGCTGCTGCGATTTGCGATCGATGCCTCTTGCACTTACATACCTATGATTATGGATTATGAGAGTAGTCAGGTCGATACTTACTACACAATCAGAACGACCCTAAGTTGTAGTGATATCCAATTGATTGCAAAGTTGATGCGAAGTAGACGTCTAGGTATATATATCCAATGCAGCGTTTCGTTTTCATATAGGACTTATATTATCTTAATAACAATATCGGGTCATCGTTCTGCCCAAACGATATCATAAAGTATTAGAAAGACAAAATATACACATAAGATTTTTGAACTGGTATTATCAAGGAGACATCTCTAGAAGTTAGGGTACTAGGTATACTATTGCATTACACTATACAAATACTATCAATATACAACACCATCTAATATAATAATGGAGGATATATACAGTTTAATACAAGAACGTAATGCACGAGAAACATTACCGTTTCTATCAATACATGCATCAAATACCTATCTTCGAAATTCGGTTGACACTCTCCAAGCTCGATGTGAATCATTAGAACATCAATACCTTGAACAACAGCAGCTTGTAGCCGAACAGGCACAGGCTATTAAACTCACTAATGATAGTGAACCGGCTAAAAATGAGGCACGTCTACGTGAACAGGTTACGAAACTACAATCAGATCTTAATATAAAAATACAAAATGAGGTGAAACATTCAGCAGATGCACTTACTATGTCGAATGAATTATCTACATTAAAAGAAGAAAATACTGCACATGAAAGTACTATATCCAATCTACGAATGGAGGCAACTCGTTGCAATGAAATTAATACACATTTGACTACTGAATTAGAGAATTCGAAATCAATAGCAAGATTGGCTGATAAACAAATTGATGGACTCAAAACCGCAATCCGTACTCTGCAAGAAGAGAATGATGAGGTAACAAAGTTAAACAAACGATTAGTAGATGAAGCTGTAACAGAGAAGGAAAAGATGGCTGAGCAATTCAATAATATGAATGATACTATCGAAACACTACAGAAGGAAGCGGCCATGCTTCGACAATATGCAAAAGAAATGTCGAAGAAGGGTCCGCTTGGAGGCCCAGTGGCTGGTTGGATAAAGGGCCTTAACTGTGCTGATAAGAATATATTATCATCTGCCACTGCAGACAATGCAAAGAAGTCAGATGAGGCCGATACAGAACCGAGAAAGTGGGGCACTACTACTTGTGCTGTTGTTCCGACGCAACCCCTGTATACTATCAAAGCTCATAAAGATGATGCAAGTTGTGTTCGATATGATGGTACGAATTTGAATAGAGTTGCAACATCGAGTAGTGATGCAACTGTAAAAGTGTTTGATACTGGCAATGGACAAGTTGAAGCAACATTCTCTGCCGGAGGCAGACAACCGCTGCTGGGTGTTGCTATAGGAGGTAATGTTGTTTGCGGCTGCGGGGCAGATAAAACTTGCAGGTAAGTGTGAATCAGGAGAAAAAGAAGAGTAGAGTATTCTTCCTGTTGTATGATATTGATATACCTTTCTATAATCTACAATCTATTCACTCACTTCTATTAATATGTGCATCAGAGTTTGGAATATGAAGTCAAAGAGAATGATACATCAATTAGCCGGACATTCACAAAAGATAACCTGTGTTAGACTATTTCCAGGTGAAAAGCAAATCATCACAGCCTCGGCTGATCGGTCAATGCGTATCTGGGATATATCAAGACATATATACACACAAACTACAATACTTCGTCATAGTTCAACAGTTAATTGCTCAGATGTTGCAAGTGAGACACAAAGTATAGTATCTGGACACTTGGACGGAGGACTGCGATGTTGGGATGTAAGATCAGGAGATAAGGTATTAGACGTTCCCTCACTTCATCAAGGAGGAGTGACTTCCGCACAATGGAAGCCTGGGAATAGTCATCACATCTTGACAAATGGACGAGATTCAACCTTAAAGATACTTGATGCCCGAACAAGCTCTGTGGTGAAGACATTCAATGAACCAAACTTTCGAACGTTGACTAATCATGCATCAAGTTCATTCAGTCCTGATGGTGCATATGTTGCAGCTGGCAGTGGAGGTGATAATGGTGATGTATTTGCTTGGAATGTTTTAAGTGGCGAATTGGAGAAAAGATTGAGTACTCACAAATCAGGAGTAGTAGGACTAGCTTGGGGAACTGGCGGAACTAATGGACAACAAGTTGCCACTGTTGACAAGTCAGGTGTACTCACGTTATGGGCATAGCAAGGACAGATCTTGAGTGGGTGGATTGGTTGAACACTGCATACAGCCACTCAACTTGACAATATTCAAACGGACAACTTTTTCTGCCTGGAGCATCGATACATTTGTGGTGGTTATGATATGAGAATATTACAATTACAAGCTGGAGGAAATATTAATTCAGATTGTGGTCCTTGGAGTTTACAGTTTCCCCATTGTAATACTTACGGATCATCAGATTGCTATGAAGGTGGTCAAGGCTTGATGTTCGATACTCATGCATTCAGAGAGATCGAAGTTAATGGCATCGCTTGAGCTCTTTACAGGCTCGAATATTCAGATATCATTCTATACTGCCCCAGGCAGCGCAGAGACTCAGTTTACAGACTCTTCAGCTTGGACTCATTTGGGTTCAACTAGCCTTCCCTTTACTCTTGAAGAAGATTCATTGATCAGCTTTACTATTCTCATACCCGCTGGACAAATACAAGTTTTTTATATAGTGGTTTCATCCGACTCGAACCGAGGCTTTAGGCAAGGTTGAAATTCAATCTGCTAGAGCATTCACTTCCTCTGAGCCTTTTAGTAAGAGTTTCTCGGGTTATACATTTCAAGGGAAAATCGTTTATAGATAGAGTAATCAAACTAGGCCAGCTTTTCGACCTATGTTCTTCTTCCCCCCAAACTTGCTGATAGCTCGTTTGAGATCTGCTCTACCATCATCTTCCAGGCATTTAAACTTTGGCATTTCATCAGTAGGTAGTCCGTGTTTGGTATTGTTGACTTTGACATATTCAAGCCTTAAAAGTGAGAGAGAAATGGTGGTGAATGTGTGAATAAGGTATGTGTTTGGATGCAAAGGCAGTACACAGACACTCACAACTCTGCAACAACCAACTCCTCATCCCATGCTACTCCGTCTGTTTTTCTTCTATTTACTGATGATGATACTTCATCATTGTGTCTTTCCTTCCATAGTAGTTTTGCCTTTTGAAACCGTTCTTTGTCCATAATGTTATCACCTCCATCGAAGAATTCAAGTCCAAGACGTCTAGCTACACTCTCGTAGCCACCATATTCCACAACTTGATCAGCTAAGACTTTATGTCCAGAGCGTATTAAATCATTCTCGGTAGGCATACTGATGTGTGTACATTCAAGTGGAGGATCAAGCAACATGTACTGATTCCGGATAAAGACAAGGAGTTGTACAGCAAACTTTACTGAGAAACGCCCATATGAATACCCACAGCTAATTCCACTACTCAACTTCATGTCAAACTTGTCTGCTAGCAACACCTTACCTCCATGAATTCTTATTAGATCATTCAGATTGTTGTGACCATTCTCTAATACATCTGTTGGCTCTGGAAACACTTCTTCAGAAGAGTTGTGATATGAGCATTGATAAGATTCTAATTCAGTCAAAAGAGACAGTTGTGATTCAAAATAGCTCCATTCCTTATATTGTATAAGACCGGCAGCTGAATGAATATCATCTTCTACCATTGAAGTAGACGGTAACTTTTTGTATCTAGAAAGGGCGTTGAATAACTTGGATGGCTTGAGTTCTGAGAGTTGAGGCATGTATACTGCAGGTCTTTGCTTATCGTTTCTATATGTTTCAAGGTATATATACAATTCTTTGATTGCTTTTTCCTTTGACCAGAAACCTTTTGTACTAGCTGGTGTAATATTCAATTGTTTAGATTGTGATTGTTGTGTCTTACTTTCTGTACTGATACACTTTTCTTCCATTAGTGGTAGCACTTGTTTAACTATATCAAGCTTCACTGCATCTATCCACTTTCCTGGTATTACTTGAGCATCCAACATATGTGCAAGACTTTCCCTTCCGCCCATTTGATAGATGGCGGCTCGTAAATCATTCCTCTTGAAATAGTTGAGTATAAGCTCGTTTGGTATGTAAAGTGGTTGATCATCTGAAGTGGTAATACCCAGCTCCTTCCAAAAGAGATGTAGTTCTTTTCTTATATTTTCAGGTTCATTCCAATAAAACTTTGGTTTTCTCGGTCGTCTTGGTGAACTACGTTTCTGTATAGGTCTTTGATAATATCTGTTACTACTAATACTACCATTTATTGATTCATTTGGTTGTTGAAAAAGTGCAAATCCATTTCGATATCGCGAATGTAAGTTTGTAGGAATAAATGCATGTACATATAACACAGCAAACGATATCAGCGCACGCATATTCAATAAAGTGTTTTAAATTCAATCAATTATTGTTACTATTTCAATTGCAATATGTATTGTGGGTGGTTTATTATATCTATGAGATTTGTGCATAATATGATGTGCACAAACATTTTAATCTCATCAAACTTTCTTAATCATATTTATATGTTACGTGTATATCTTGCGTAGAAAGTTCAATGTATACCATCTATAAGGATGTATAAGAGAGTCAATATCCCCCAATGCATGAGAGCGTCTTCTCTTGAGCTATTATATATTGGCTATTGACTGATCGATTGCAAACTTATTGCATAATCTCATTCCACTTGTAAGCATTACAAATTATAGAGTTGCGACGAAGGAAAGTCACTTGTCTGTTGTGCCTGAAATAAGATTTGAAGACTTTAAGATGGCAAACTATCTTATTAGACTGAATTTCCTCTACTTAACCGCCCACTCATAGAAGTCTTGAGTAGAGCGAGAGAGTCATCAACTTCTCCATCTTCACCTCACACAGTCTTCGACAAGGCAACATGTAAAGCATCTACACTCTCCGGCTTTACTTGTATCATAAATGATTCCATCCCCTTTGCAACATCCTCAACAGCACCAAATGAAACAAATGTACTCTTTCCCTTCTTACCATCCTTGATTACCTTATCAAATTTCATCCCTTTTGATAAACCAACATTGAATTGTACTTTTCCAATTGAATTACGAATAACTACTCGATGTTTACTAGTCTGTTTGTGTTTATATACACGAAGGACACCCGTACCGTATTTTTTCCATCCACCATTTTCTATTTTCATATGTTTAGCACGGACTTCGTAGAGTGTATCTTCTTCTGTATTCTCTTCACTTTCAATCTTTTCAATCTTACCATCATCTGGGTTTGATGTTGGATCATCTTCATTACTTGCAGCAGGTGCAGTTGTCTGAGTAGTGCTAGTGCTAGCAGCAGGGGTTGGTGCACTGAATAGTGATGCAGATTTTGCCGTAGACGTAGCAGACGAACCGCCAAAAGAGAATGACAAAGCTGCTGGTGCCGGGGCAGCTGATGATGAAGGCTGTGCTGTGAACGAAAATGGTGGCTTTGACGCAGCAGCGGGTGGTTGTTGTACAGGCACAGACATTGAAAATGGTTTGGCCGTACTATCTGAAGTTGTTGATGTTGCCCTCCCAAACGAGAAGGATGAAGTAGACTGAGTATTGCCATTTGATGTTGATGTACTATCCACAGCAGCAGATGGCACCGCTGCTTCATTTTCTTCATTAGCCTCTTCAAGATCAATCAATGTTTGAGCATGATCTTGATACTGCTTTAAGAAACCTGAATAATCACTAAATTTATGTCCTCCATTCCAATGATCATTAATTGTCTGCAGTAATATTGTATTTAAATCAAGTGTTTGTGCGTTTAAATCGGTGGATGATGATTGCTGATCTTTAGGTTTGGGTGTTGAAAATAATGTAGAAGAAGATGTAGTTGTGGTATTATTGTTGTTGTTAGTTGTGGAAGAGAATGAAAATGTTGACTTTGCAGGTGGTTGTTTAGGTGCACTGCCATTACTTGACGAGGAAGCAAAGGAAAAAGCAGGTTTCGTGGCAGTAGAAGTTGCATTGGAAGTCAATGTAACACTACCAAATGGATTAGTAGGATTTGCTGCTGCTGGCGGTGGTAGGGTTGTCTTTGCAAATGGATTATTAGAAGATGCAGCGGCTTTGGGCTGTTGTTGTTGTAATGGAGGTGCCGATGGTGCTTTCGCCACTCCTGCTGATCCACCGCCACCACCAAACTTTCGTCTATTAAATTGATGCAATATATGAGTTATATTATCCACCATGAAAAACATAACAAAGGAAGACAAACACATCTTGCACACATGATGTGTACACTTAGGTATAAACTTACCTCGACACCTTAACAATCTTCCTCCGCTGCATGACCTCACTGCTCGCTTTTGTCATTCCAACACCTGGATCGGGAGTTTCACTGAACCTATCATCCGGATTGTAATCCTCCTTAATGATTTGTTTGTCAGCGGTTCGTTTTAGCTTTACCATGATATTTATTATACCAATATTGATATTTTTATTTCAATAGTTATGTGTTGGCTTGATTTTGTGAATGGTATTGTTCAATAACAACAACAACTATTATGAATATCGATTATAACTAATACTAAAGATATGTGCGGAGCTAAACCTGGACTTTATATGTAATAGAGCTGTAACTGCTTGCTCCAATACCTAATAAACTCAGTTTGTGGTTAGAAGATTGGTTTATGTAATCAATTTTCATGTTTATGGGAAAACTCCTTTTGTAAATGGTAGTGTCTCGGGACCATGACACAGTTGAACTAAGTACGAATGCTAATAAATATGAGTAACTAACAACTCAATTGCTGTTGGACAAAGCAGTAAGCTTTAGGTTTACTGTTACTAGAACGTGGCAGCTGAAGGGGTACTTACCATCCTAATGGAGAAACGTTGGTCGCTTATGTACTTGTTAGCACACTACCACATCACGTGCTCATTGTCCTTCAACTACAGTCTGACAGATATTATTGTTATCACTCAGCTTTGACAGAAGCAATTCATTCATCTCGCTCATCTTCTCTAACTTTGTATCTAAGCTCTGTAGGTAACTATCCATTCTACCAATTCGCCTCAAGGCAACTAAATTAAATAGCAATGTAAACATGAATACAGCAACTGCAATAGCCCAGGCATAATCATTCTCGGTAATTTGTCTTCTGACATATGATAGACTATCAAAGACGAATGATATCACTGTTTGTAGATCAATAGCTTGTCTTTCCTCTACTTTGACTTCCTCTTCCTTCTTGTTCCTTGTTGAGGGAAACTTGGCTGATAATCTCATGGATGATCTTCTTATACGACCCAATACAGACCCTAAAGGCACTTCTTGGCCTTCTAAGAGCATCTGTTCTAGCTCCGTTGCTATATCCTCTAATTCTCCTTGTTCTTCCAACTCCTCTGAAGGGCTTTTATCTGTGGCGGCAGACGGACTCTTTAATGATATGATCATGTCATGAAATTGTTTGAAGAAGCTCATATACTCTCCACGTGTTGTATTCTCAATTATACGACGAAAATAGGTGCTCTTCACAAATCTAATCTGGAAGGTAACAGCAACCGTGCAACCTCCATCTTCATTCTCCTGTACCCATAGACGATCTTCTACCACAAAACAATCGGCCATTGGCACCTCTTCCACGACAGTACATGTTTCCACACATAAACCTACTCCGCCAACTTTGTTGAAGAATTGTTCTTTCCTTGCCTTTGCCGTCGGAGGTGCCATTGGAGCGTTGACCGGATGAGTATAATGGATGATACGTGTTGTGGGTTCAGATTCTGTCGGCTCGCCTGGTGGCTGCCAGGGAGTTGTATCAACATTAAGTTCTCCAATATCCTGCATGAACTTTCCAAATGAATGAGGTGCATTATCAACAAGAATTTGATTATAAAATTCATCCACGGTTAATGGAAGGGCGAGACTCTCAATAGCAATCTCCTTAAACTTGTTCTTCTTCTTCTCTTTTACAAAAGAAGACCATTGTTCTCGTAACCTTGTCATATCTACACCACCATCAGCAGCAGCTGATCTTGATGTTTCACCATCCACAACCTTTTGTTTCTTCTGTTCATTTCCATCGTCTACCTTATCAAATGAATGTTCATCTTTTAACTTCCTTCTAATATCCCCAAAGCTACCAAAGTTTGACATTGCCTCCACAGCCGCTAAGGCCTCTCCTTGAGGTGAGAGTTGAGTAGATGATGAATGTTGCGACATGTCAATTTCTTCACTACTTGTAGACCCACCCTCGGGTGATAGAAGTCTATTTGATACACCATGATGTTGTTTATCCAATAGGTTTCGTTGTGATTGTTGTATTTCCAATTCTTCTTCATATACCTCTGCTTTTTGAAAGAAGAAACTAACATATTCACTAAAAGCATCTAAGACATTCTTTTCATCGTTATTTGTATTTGAATGTTTGGTATCATTCCGATATGAACTATTCTTCCGGACAGGGACTGGTGGTGTATGTGTGATTGATCTCATTTTTCTGTTTGATAAATCTATACTATTGTCTTCTGAACTGCTATTGTTTTGTGGGATAGACGGTATACCTTCTTCATTATTAGAAGTGGCTAAAGAAGCACTACTGCCTCCAATGGGGGTGATATTACTGCTATCTCCCTTTAATGGTACATCTTGTGGTTGTGAAAAACTAGACCCAACACTCTCTGGAAGATGCGTGTTATCACGATGTTAAAGATGAAGATAGATGATAGGAACTTATGTTAGTACATGAGCTTTGCAAAGGCAATCAAATAAGGCAAGTTATGTTCAAAATAAGCAGTCAAATCAATGAAACTTCATATTGAATACACATATGCACATGATAAGACAATACAGCCGCGGACTTTCCTGTCCAATCAATAGGTGGTGTATCTCTTCCACTGCCACTAATATTTGATTCGCCAGATACTGCTTGAAGTAGTTCTCTATCACGTTCTAATGGTTTAGCTCCGCTGGCAACTCTTCGTGCAAAAGACGTAGTATTTACAAGTTCACCAACACCCTTCTTTTTAGGTTTAGGAGTTGTTGTAGTATTAGATTGCTCATCCTGTGGCGGAGGTGGCGGCGGAACCCCTTCATTAGTATCATCTTCACTCATTGCAATTTTAGTTGTATTTTGACACGATATCAGATGATGCACTTTAGATTTGTTGCGCGGCAGCAGGATAAGTGATTACCGTGCCGAAAAATAGCTGTACTATTCACCTATCGATGATGTTGTTAGCGAACTATCGAACTTGGATTGGGTATTAGAAGTAGTTGATAGGCCAAAGGAGGAAGTAATATATGTAGTGGCAACTACTCTCTTTACATTCTACATTCATTATATGACAGTTTGATCGCTCATTATCTAATTTTATTCCATCTTATGAGAGTTTAGTAGTGATGGCAACTATTAGTCAGCGGTGGCCTGCCTTTTACTATTGTCATAACGCTAATATAAGTGGAGAAGTAAACGCACGTGGAGGAATAATATAGTCCGAATCAAATATCTTCTGCTAAGTAGTAGTAGTAGATTCATTGATCTTCGATAACCAGGACAGTATTGAAAATAGGATTATCTTGACTCTTGACGATCAAAATATCTAAAGAAGATATCAATAAGATATGTTACATCGGCACTTCACCAAGTTAGCAAGCAGTGGTAATTGCAATCAGCAGAATAACATCATACGAATATTATCATACTTTTACTCATCAACATCGGCAATTTCATCCCCTAAATTTCCAATACCCCAATACAATAATGTCAAGTCAGAACCAATGCCAAAAAGTATACTTACATTATTGTCACAACTTGATGTAGCCAATGCTATACGACCATCCTTTAATTCTCAAACACCATTACTTCTGCCCAACTTACTTGCTAACTGTGATGCAATGCATTTTTGGAAATCATTAGAGTATTGGAGATTAGCTGTTGGGGAAGATACACCAATTGAAGTAGAGGTTGGAAAGGCATATAATACAGGAAGTGAGCGAGTAACAATGATGTTTGGAGAATATCTCAACTACTTAACTTTATGTATGGAACATGAAAATAAGGAATATGAAGAATATCAAAAGACTGGAGATGCAGAAAAGCAACAAACAGATTTAGAGGTCGCTTATCTTGCACAAAATGAGATGTTTCCACAAGTGATTAATGATATTAAGATCCCTGAGTTTTGTGACGATGCAAAGTACACTGTGGGAGAAGGTAAACTATATCACTCCATGTTATGGATGGGTCCTCGACACACCGTTACACCTCTCCATTACGACCCGCTAGACAATTTACTAATGCAGATATGTGGATACAAAAGAGTGTTGCTCTTTCCTCCAGATAAAGAACAAGATGATGACGATGATGAGAAAGAACTTGATGATCAGGAAAAGATGGCGAGGATAATGAAGAGAGCAACACAAACTAAAATCGATAAGTCGAGTTGGCATTACGCCGGTCAAGATGGAGCACAGTACAACACAAGTGCTGTTGATGATATAGAAAACCCAGACTTTGTGAAGTTCCCAAGCTTTAAAGCAGCACCGACACCATACGAATGCATACTGGGTCCAGGAGATGTACTATACATTCCCTCAAAGTGGTGGCACCATGTTCGGTCCTTAGAGTTTTCTGTATCGGCCAATGCCTGGTGGAGATAATACTTAACAACAATACAGTAAAAGATAGTCAGCACCTTTCTATTATTTACCCACGTTTGTATCTAGACATATATTGGCTTTAATGTACATAGTATATCCTAACTCGCCTACTCATCTTCTTTCTTCTCCTTTCCTTCTTTCCTCTCCTTGTTAATCATATGAGTTAAATAAAACTCTCCAGCTTTGTAACTCGACCTGACCAAAGGACCACTAGCAACATATTTAAACCCTAATTCCTCACCCACCTTCTTGAAATGCTCAAATTTCTCAGGTGTGACATATTCAACTACACTCAAATGATTCTCTGTCGGACGTAAGTACTGCCCAAATGTTACAACATCAACATCTACAGATCTTAAATCTTTCATTGTTTGGATAACCTCCTCATCAGTCTCGCCCAGGCCTAACATTATACTAGTTTTGGTATATAACTCAGGTTTTACCTTCTTGGCATGTTCCAATGTACCGATACTTTGCCAATAACTGGCTCTGTTATCACGAACATACTTTTGTAACCGCTCTACAGTTTCAACATTATGTGCATATACATCCAACCCTGACGTTGCCAATGTTTTGACAGAATTGGGATCACCCTGAAAGTCTGATACCAAACATTCTACAAGGATGTCAGGGTTGGCGTGTTTAAGTAGTTCAACTGTTGTTGCAAAGTGTTGTGACCCTCCATCGGGAATGTCATCACGATCAACTGATGTTAGAACAATGTAATCTACTCCCCATTTAGTAACTGCTTCAGCGGTCTGGTTTCACATTATAAATTCATTTGAGATATACGATGAGGTACAGTTTTATATGAAGAGTAAGCATACACATTTACATATAAAAAGACAAACAATCTCAACATACCTTGAAAGGTTCAAAGGGATCAGGTTCAGGAGGTGTTGAGTTGGTATTAACAGCACAAAACATACACCCTCTAGTACAGGTATCACCCAATAACATAATAGTACCAGTACCACCATTCCAACATTCACCAATATTTGGACATTGTGCCTCTTCACAAACTGTATTTAATGATAAGTCCTTTAATGATTCTTTCACTTCTTGATATCTTGATTTTTCATCTGCACTTGGTGCTGGTACATGAAACCAACTTGGTCGTCCCTTTGGCATTTCTGCACCTACTTTTGGTCGTACTAACCCATCATCATCTTCTTCTACTATAACTTGTTTTGGCATTGGTACACCGCCGCCACCAGATGAACCATCTCCTCTGGCCTTTTCATATTCAGATTGTTGTTGCTGTGTTGTTGTTTCAGTATCCTCTTCTAATGTTGAGTATAGTATTGTTGAATGTCTGTTGATTGTTTGTCTCTGTGAAAGTATAGTAGGACTTTGGAAAGATTGTACAATTGCAACCACTGCAACTAGTATTTGTATTCGGAGTAGACTCATATCAATCAGGTATTAATTGTGTAAGTCAATGAAGCACAAGTTGCAAGTAGGATACTCTAAGAAATGATCAGCACTTGTTGACGCTAAACAGCAGAGAATCTGATACTATGTACTTATTATTGAGAATATGTTGTTTGCCAATCCTCTCTAGACGCTGCTTTAGCGCATTGCAGTAGTACAATATTGCTCGTCACTCTTTAGCTGATGATGTCATTGCGTTTGATCGCCAGTTGACTTTTTGCCAACCAAGCTCCTTTACTTCTCGGTAGAGCTAGAGTCTCGTGTGGCGGTGATTAGACATTCAAGTATGGCATTACTTCGGTATATCAATTGCAAAGCATCATCTATATTGCGTGCAGGCGGTGGCGGATGCAGATATCAATGTAGTCATGTATCAAACAATGCAAAGAGATCTTTGTTTTGTGTATCTTTTCCATCAATAAATTATGATGATACAAAACAACATCAACAAAGAAGTATAATTGCACAACAACAGCATACAAATTCATTTCATTCTACAAATTACAAATCTAAGAAAGATAATGATATAACATCAGCAGATGACACATTAATTGTTGAACTTGATCCGCCACCAGAAGATAATGATGATACTACAGCAACAAACAACTCATTTACAGATGTACCTGGAGCAACAAATACAAAACAAAAGACACTCGCAATAGTATACACATGTAAAGTATGTGAAACAAGATCGGCTAAGCAATTTACAGAAAACTCATACAATCATGGTGTAGTGTTAGTTCGGTGTCCTGGATGTCAATCATTGCATTTAATTGCAGATAACTTAGGTTGGTTTGAAGAGCAAGGTAAAGATGGTGAAGGGTGGAATGTGGAGAAAGCTATGGAGAAAGCCGAAAGTGCTGGTGATAGATGTAAGACAGTATCTGGAGATGGTGTATTGGAGCTTACATTAGAAGATGTTATAGGGAGCGGTAAAAAGGTATGAGAATGAAGATGATCGGGCAATTATTTGAGTAAATCGAGAGGAAAATAAATACACACAGAGAGAGAGTAAAATGATCGGGCATTTGAGAAATCATGAGGACAGAAATAAAGGAGAGAGAGTGAAATGATCTCACACAGAAGATGTATCAAATTGTCGGATTGAATCTGGGGGAGATTATTATCTTATGGGAGATAAGAGTATAAGATTAATCAAAGTTCTATATATCTCGTTTACTGGAAATGATTGTAAGAATACTCTACTATACTGCATATCCATCAATGATTATTGGGCTCCTTTCTTCTTTTAGAGCGAGCACAACTTGAAGGATACTTCCCCTGAAAAGGGTATCCTTATTTTTTACACCTCACCATCTCACACTCTCATAAAAACAAACCATTGTCTGTATTACCTACATAGAGTACCTATTCATTGCAATATGGTTGAGATATCAAGGATGCCGCCGACGGCATTGAAAGCCATGCTACCAATATTATTATTGCAAATATGTTCATCTTTTGCATTTTCTCCGCCGGTTAAACATGTATCACACATACAACAACATACACAACAAAATACACAACTTTCCATGGCTGGAGGAGAGGGCGGAGAAACAGAATGGGTAAAAGCACTTGAAGATGCAGCGGGAGGTACCACACCTGGTAAATTTGAAGAGGAGATGAAAATGAAGGGACTGTTAGGTCCGAACAAGGGTGCCGGTAATCCCAAACTAAGTGCCAACTCACGTTTAATACAATGGTTAGAAAATGAAGGACAAGTATATCTATCTGAATCATCGACATGGGGTGAGGCACCACATCCTCTTGCTATTAGTACAGAGACTGTAGATGAAATTACAAATGAAAGTTCGGGTAGAGGACTGTTAGCACGCAGATCAATCAACGATGGAGATGAGTTATTAAAGATTCCATATGATTTATGTATAACACGAAAGTCGGCACGCAAAGCATTAGGGAAAGATGCATTACAAGATGGTATTAATGAATATTTAGCAATGGCATGTCAACTTATACATGAAAAGTATGTTTTGGGTGACAAATCATTCTATGACCCGTACATGGGGGTGCTTCCGGAGGAGTCTGAAGTGAATCCAACATTTACATGGCCCGACGAAGACTTGGCATTTTTAGAGGGTAGTCCGGTAGTGGCAGCGACACGTTCATTGCAAATGAAGCTACAAAGAGAATATGATGATTTATTAGGTGGTGATGATGGGTTAATTGCAAAGTTCCCCGATAGATTCCCCGCAGAGCATTTTACATTCGAAAATTGGCGCTGGGCATTCACAATGCTCTTCTCGCGAGCTATTCGATTGCGTAACTTACAAGTGGGTGAACGATTGGCCATGGTACCATATGCGGACTTGATAAATCATTCAGCATTCTCACAAGCTTTTATTGATGCCAGAGAAAGTGGTGATTGGCTATTTAAGAATGGTGAAGAGGAGATTATCTTATATGCCGACAGGGGATATAGGCAAATGGAACAAGTATACATTTCTTATGGTCAAAAGTCAAATGCAGAACTCCTCCTTTTATATGGATTTGCATTGGAGCGTAATCCATACAATTCTGTGGATGTTACGGTATCAATTTCTCCACGAACGGCAGAAGTGGCGGCGGCAAATGAGGGTGTCGAGGAAGATCCACTGGCACAAGAAAAGTTGGACTTTCTAACACAAGTTGGAAGAGAACAGACAGTCGATTTCCCCTGCTATGCAGATAGGTACCCAGTTGAAATGTTGGAGTATTTACGATTAATGATGATGACACCCGAGGATACGCGAGGAAAGGCTCTTGAGGAATTTGACTTTTCCAGAACTATATCATCTGCCAATGAGGCAGCGGTGCTTAAATCAGTCGTTGCCGCGGTTAAATACCAACTAGCACTCTTTCCCCAAACAGAAGAGGATGATGCCAATGTTATTAAGGACAAGGGAATGTTCCGTCTGTTGAGTTATAACCAACGCATGGCCGTAAGACATCGAAGGAATGAAAAGAGATTACTCAAGAGAACATTAGCTGCCCTCGAGAAGCAGATTCGCAATAAGGGATTAGAAGGTGGCGAACTTGAAAGAGCTGAAGGAAGTACATTAGGTAAGGTACTCAAGGGAGAGACACGAAAACAAAAGTCAGCTTTAGAGGACAAGCTGGAGAAGATGGGATTGCCCGTAGATATAAGAAATTAGACTGTTTGTATGTGTGCTTATACATATTATAGAGATCCCACAACCTCCTTAACTTTGAGTTTCTGCCTCTTTTTCTGCTGCCTTTGCCATTTGTGCTTTCTTATTCTTGATCTGTCTTCTTAAATCTTCGATTTCTTTCCTCTTAAGTTCAGCATCAGCTCGTTTCTCAAATTTTGCTGGTTGATAATACATTACTACTAAATATCTACCACCCACATTAAATCCAGATAAATGATCAACTGCTCGTTTGGCATCATATATGTCTTCATATACTGTGTGTTGGTTGTTTTGTTATTAATTTGTGTGTTGTTGTGGAGATTATATCAGACCATATCCCGATTTAACCAAACACAAATGTTAATAAGTAATGAATGAATTGAAATGAGTACAATATTAAAACATCTACAGCAACAACTAAATATACATTATACACACATCAAAACAATTGTATAAACTCACCAACAAACGCAGTACCTCTAGTATCTCGACTCTTCTCGCCTAATCTTATTTGAAACACCGCACCATATTTACCAAATATATCATATAACTCCTCAGCTGTTATTCGGAATGGTAAATTGCGCACATACAGTATACGATTAACTTCTGGGGGTAATCGAGACTATAAGATTAATATATTGTTAGTAAGTGATGAGGGTTTTTGTTTGCTGAGGGTTTTGCAATAGGATATACATTATGCTCATATAAATATAACTTACATTTGAAGACTTTCGCGAGGCTCCTGGATCATTCATACTACTTTATATCAGATGTTTCACCGTCAGCTAATAGGAACAGGCTGTCCAATATGCAATATATTATATTATATGGTACCAGCCGCGGCCGAAGTTAGCTTTGATATCAGATACCAAATACCAAAATGGCAAGAGGGTATCCTCATATTTTTAGATGAATCAATGTGGACAATAGTGGCAAGTCCATGAGGGGTAGTGGAGCTAATACGCAGTTTGGTATACTATCACTACATTTGGTAAATAAGTGCTTAACGCTCTGTCGATTTATGGCAGTGGTTCGATATTAGACGTCTTATCAACAACGCAACAACACAAGAGATGAGTTCCCGAGCATTACGACGATTACGAGAAGAGAAGGAGGCAGAGGCTGCTGCCTTGGCTGCTGAAAATGAGGACGAAGAAGAAAGCTCTTCTGAAGAGGAGGAAGAAGATAGAGGTGGTGGTGGATTTATGCAAATGTTAGAGGAAGAAGATTCAGAGAGTGAAAGTGAAAGTAGTAGTGATGATGATGAAGAAGTCAAAAGACCTATTATCAAACCTACACCAAAAGTTGAAGAAGAAAAGGTAGAGGAAGATTTAGATGATATTCTAAATGATATGAATATCTCCCAAATCGCCGATCATAATGCCGAGTTATTGAATCCGACAACAGAAGAGCCAAAAACAATAAGAGCAATGTTGCTTTCCAAAAGTAAGGGCTTTGATGTTCAGGATATGGATTTAGATTATGCCATGCGATCATTACTCGGTGGTGGAGTAGCGGCTGCTGCATTTGCTGGCGTGGATGATCCATTTGCTATGGAAGGTGAACAACAGCAACAACGTAACAGAGGTAGGAATTCAAGAGGTCAACGAGGGAACAAGCGGACGGTAACCAAAAAGTTTATATTTGGAAAGCCCAAAGCAGAATGGGGAAAGCCGCCGAGCTATGTTGGTGGTGGATTCCGTATTATGGAGTTAACTACAGAGGTATTGGAGGAGGAACGAGACTCATGGTCTATACCTTGGCCGTATAATTTGAAGAGTGATGATGGGAATGATGATGGAAAAGAAGAAGCATCTCAAAAATGGTACTCGTTTCAAATGTCGGACACGTACCAAGAACAGAATAAACTTTATGAGGAGCTCCTCGGTAATCAGGGGGCAGGTGCAGATCCCAATTCATTGGCCATGTTTGTTGCGGATAATCCTTACTTTGCCGAGACTTTACTCCAACTCGCCATGGTATTGTACTATGTGAACGATCGAGGAAAAGGATCAGACTTGTTAAGACGGTGCATGTATGTTTATGAATCGGCATTACCATCTAACGTCTTACCTACCGTGACTAGTGGTAAGAAGGATGATAAGGAGGTTAACGAAAATGATAAGGGAGAAATCTTGATTGATATTGATCGATCATCCAATTCAGGGCTATTCGCTACACTCTTCCGTGTAATGCAAACGAGCGGGATGTCAGGTTGTCATAATAGTGCCTTGGCAACTGGAAGGTTCTTGTTATCCCTAGACCCGCTGAGAGATCCAATGGGTGTATTGCTCATACTTGATTACTATGCATTGGCAAGTAGACGTACGAACCCATTGATATCTGACGGTGGTGAAGAAGGTGCATCGTTCATAGTTGACTTGGTTGATTCAGACTTTATCAAGATACATTACAAAGACCCTCTCACTGACCGGCACCATCGGTGCTTGCTAAAAGATATGCCAAATTGGGCATATTCGTATGCCTTGGCACTCTATCGACTTTCAATGAATGAGGACTGTGAGAACGCCGAAGAGTATCAAGATCGTGCAGAAGAGGCCTTGGTGTATGCTTTACGGACATTTCCCATGGTATTGCCAAAGCTACTTGCAATGAATAATATTAATGTCGAGGATAGATCAATGATTATGGATTGGCAAACCATCTTACCGTTGTACAATTCAGATGCAAACAGTACAGCCAACAGTACAACCATTGATGACCGTGTGAGCAGAGCAAGTGGTGAGCATTTAGTACGAGTCTTTGTCCAACGGTGTCACAAGTTATGGAAGGAAGAGGATGTTGTCAAGTGGCTTTATGCATGTGCTCATAGGGTAGTTGAAGAACAGGCAGAGATGGAGAAGAAGAAGCCATCTAAGGGTGAGGAGCAGGAAGAAAAAGATCTGCAAACTGCAATAGCCCTATCTATGCAACAAGATGAGACTACTGAGTCAAAGACTACACCAACAGCTACAAACCAGAGTTATAAAGAAGGACAACAAGTTTTATATACAAATAATCAAGGGTCGTCCAAAGCCACCATAAAGAAGATTCACCTTGATGATCAAATGGAACCTTACTATACAATTTCAATTGCAGTTGACGGCAGGGAGAAACAGACTGATGATGCACATCTATCAATTTTAGTTGAAGAAGTAAAGGAAGATGCGTTGACTTCCAGGTTTTCAATCGCTCTTGCTCGATATGCTCAATGTGACCCGAGTGAGTACGAGGATGCCTTTCACACATTCAATCCAGAAGCTATCGCCCTTAACCCAAATCTTGTTGCGCCTGCTATGGCACTTGATCCTGCCGGAAGACGTCGTTTTATTCGTAGAGGTCAACAGCAGCAACGACTAGAAGAAGAGCTCGGTGCTCAAGACCCAATGGATATTATACGGCGTTTGCTGGGACAAGCTGCCAACGATGGAGGCGTACCTGAGCAGCCTCTAGACCCTGACTCGCCTATACTGCAGTTGTATTTGCAGTCTCTATTGCCTTGGAATCAAGTTGAAGGAGTTCAACCTCCAAGACAGGGATAATTCTAACGTTAGATAGACATAAAGTAATTGCTTGAGTAATTGATTATTTCTTTAGCCCTACTTAAGTGGCAACAACACACATGCGCACTTGATAATATAACAACCTCTATTCATCTGAAACAAAGTCAGTGAGCACACCTTTGGTAGTTTCCGACAACCATTCCAATCCATAATACTCTGCCAAATTGTGCAGGATTGTAATCTGACCGCAGAACTCACTTCGTGGGATATCCAACTTCAATGGTGATGAGTTTTCCGAGGTACGTGCCATTGCTCGAACAGCAACTTGTTGAGTCTTGACACAGCGTAAATCTTGTAGCTGATACCGAACACACTTTCGTTGAACAATATCAACAAGACGTCGTTCAATTTGATCCATATCATATGGACTACTACATCCACCACATAGCCAATGTTTCATAGAAGACTGTTCGTCCTCGGGAGGAGTAGCACATAAATCCACATCGTAGCATTCATGACATTCCATACAGTAGACATCTGGCAGTACAAATGCAGCGGCAGGGTTCATCCATTGTGTCGCAGCAGAATATTCTTGAACACCAATCTGGGCAAAGAGACTCTTCTTCATGTAAATCACCTCCTGCTTAACATCAGGGTCCAATTCCAATACAACAAGAATACTCTTGACAAACTCAAGGGCAGGATTCGTAAGGTTAAGATGAGATCCGGGCAACTGGGGGAAACTTTCAGAACCTCCTCCTTCTTCCATGAGCTCTCCAACAACTCGAGTTAAGTATCTTGTAAATGTCTTTGAAATCAAATTCTTCTTGAATGTCAAGAGTTGTTCTTGAGGTGGGAGGTGGGATAAGTCTGCGCCACTTTTTGTCACTGACATGGGAGAGATGTCGGTACTTCCCTTGGTTTTCAATTTAGCTTCAATCTGAAGTTGCTCATAAAATACATCCTTGGAGAATCTACCAACAATTGTCTGAAAGTAGTTCTGCGCAACACTTCCAGTTAGCCCCTCTTGTTCTCCTGCATTATATCCGTCTTCATCAGGATCCCGTAGAACATCATTCGCCAAGTATTGCATGATATTCCAACCACAAACAACAGTAGGCACGATAGTAGGCGATCCCTCCTCGTCACCTCCTCCAACTGAATTAAAGAGTTTAGCCAAATCACTTTCTTCCTCATCTTCGATTTCACGTTGCTCGAAATGAATGCCACCAAAGTTGTTCTGATCAAGGAAGAGATAGTGGGTATAAAAGTTGTTTGGTCGGAGAGAAATACGCCCAAGACCTTCTGCCGTGTGATTCGATCCCTCACCTCCACCAGCTCTCTTGAGGATAGTAGAAATAACAAAGTCAACATACTCCTTGGCATCATAAATGTGAGTCTTGTTGGTGGCAATAACAACCTTATGGAAGTTTGCAGAAACAATTGTTGATCCAAGACGTTGGAGCTCACCCAAAAGCCTCAAAAAGGTAGTCTTCATCAGAGCGTGTACTACTCGATGTAATGCAGGGTCACTTAAGAGTGTATCAGGAGACGCAATAAGCCGGTAAACATCATGCAGCAGATCATCTGCGATATGGCTGTTCGTCTGGTATGCATCACGGAGCCACGATTGGATGAGTGACCGCAGAACAGGAAGTGAGATAGCCGTAGACATTTCATCACCCAATGGAGCAGATGAAGAGATGACAGCACTGGGAACGTTTGTTTCTGTATCAAATAAAGCATTGCCCTTGTTTGTTGAAGCCACAGACGCCCCAGGAAGAGTTGCCAACGAGGAGTCTGTAAGAGCAGCGATAGACAAATCGTATACATCAAGCTCGACACAAACACAGCGGTAGGTTCCTGGTCGTTGGATCACAGGACTGACAAGTGCATCATCGTCACCCCAAATGTCGTTGTTATTGTCGTCTGTTTCGGTAGGACGGAATCCAGCGCCTGTAGTTCCAACGAGACTTAATGCATTTGCGCCAAGATCAGGCTGATTTGGCATTTCATTTGCCCACAACACGGCTCTACTCTTGCTCAAGTTCCTTGCATACAACACATCGAATATTGACCTATTCTCGTCTGTGTTCAGATTACCAACTGGAATGTGTGAGAAACGTGCAGATGAAACACGTTTGGGGTATGATACAACTCCCATGTGAAGATACGCTTCGAGACAAAGTTGAACAGCCGTGGGTTCCCAATTCAATGCAGGAAGCATGGATGATGATGGACTGTGTGCAGGTCCAGGTGGGAATGACAAGGGCACCAGTGGGAAGGAGTTACAGCTGGGCACAAGTCTACGGAGTTGTGGCTGAGGTTTGGTGGCATTTGACAATAAAATGGTTGGTCCATTGTTTGACTGGAGATACGACTGAAGAACACCATCGGCTCCGGCAAGAGCCCCCCTCTCATCCTTGACATATGTCAGATTCGACACAATACACTTTGAATCGACAGATAGGCATGAATATTCAGAGGACGATTCTCCTTCTTCCTCTTCATTGGCCGATGCCAACTCCTGAAGTTGTCCTAGAAGTTGGTTAAACATTCCTTGACATTGCTTGGAAGTGATATTTTTCTGAACCTTTTTACCTCCAGGCTTGACAACCCAAAAATGACAAGTTGCACTCATTGTAAACGATTGATTAGCAGAGGCTTGGGGATTACACAAGTCAATGGATGAATCACCAACACGCTGTGCCCGGTCACCACTACCTCCATCCATAATAAACAAACCAACAAGACCCGTCTTCTTCTTCTGATTCAAACTTTCATAGAGGAAGATTCGGCGGTAAGTTAGTTGAGAATTCAGATAATCTCCTTCTTGAGGCCGAGATACGGGTGATAGTTCTGATAAATCATACACCTTTCCAGCCTTGGCGTCTTGTCCCTTGCTAGGACGACAGATGGAACCGAGGTGCATTACTGATTTGAGCAACAATGGTGTTCCCATCTCATAAATAGACTCAAACATGCGGTTCAAATTCTCAGAGTTCACCTCAAGTGTTTCATCCTTGGGCTTGAGCTGTTCAATCCAATTCGATGATCGATACATAAACTCCGGCATGCTCACTTCGTACAGAGCTCCACTAGTGTTCTTGTTGTGTGGCAAATGCTTCTCAACACGCTTCACCAGTAGAGCACCGACAAGACCCTGTCGTAACTCAATTCGACTGTCAACATATACTGTCCGTGACATTTTGATTCGAATCTTTTGAAGAGTCTTGTTCCCAATCATAACCCACAGTAAGAACGCACCATCTGATGAGGCACCCTCGGAAGATGCCAACTCTCTAATTTCAAGAACATGCCACTCATGTTGTGTCAGAGCTTCTGCTGCACTACGGATATACCCTTCCATCGATCCGAGGGCTGCCGTCTTTTGCTTCTTCGTTGACTTGCCATCAGATGAATCTTCCTTAGCTCGCTTGTTGCGACGTTCCTTCCTCTGCCTACGCCAGAGTTCCTTCTTTTTCTTGAGCCACGCAGGAAGATTCTCTTTAGAAAGTTTGATCCTAGCCTCAGGTGCTTTCTCCTTCAAGTCGGACACTTCAAGAATCTCCACAGCATTCTCCCCGTCTTCTTGGTTGGTAGATGAGGGAGAAGTTCTACGTCTCCTCGAACTGTGCACAATGGGACGTCCCGGCCCAGTCGACTTTTGTTGAAAGTCTTCAATGTCAAGCACGGCTGCTGAGGCTTTCTTTGCACTGCCACCACTGGATGGTAATGCAGCAGACTTCTTTACTGCGGCGCCAAACATACTTGTGATACTCTTCTGTTTGAACTTATCATTCATCCTACGAACAGTTGATTGTAACCAATCAGGATGAGGCACCCTCGGTACAGGATTAGGAACCTTCTGTAAGGCCGCTGGGATGGTAATAATCTTTCGAATTGTATTACTCAAACGCTCGAGGTAATAATTCCAATCCAACACGTTGCGGATATCAAAATCATCGCCCTCCATCTCGGGAGCCTTGAGCCACTTTCGGAGATAATGCTTCATTACTGCAGGTTCCGCTTTCCAAATAGCCGTTGGGACAGCACGTTCTGTTACTGGTGCGCCATGAGGTAATTGAGAGATGATGAACTTACAATTCAATCCCTTATCTTTGATGATTTCGGCCCCAAGAAACTCGCCAAGACGACGAGCGGTAGTCTGTGAGGTACCCTTTTGATCTCCATAATCCTCGAGTTGACGACTCATGTTACGATTCTCACTAATAAGGTCAACGAGCTCATCAGTGTCAAGACTTTCACCACGGGTATCTAAAATGTCAATCCAGTGGTTGGCAATCTCAGCCACACTATCATAACAGTCAACCAGGGAGGATCCATCTAAAAAGTGCTCAAACACCTGCTGTTGGAATGTCTTTATCAACTCCAACTCGCCACGACGCTTCAACTCGAAGCCCTTGAGCTCTGCTAGCGACCCATCAAAGTTGAACACAGCATAACGTTTCTTGAGCAGTCTGCCTTCTTCGGTACTTGCAGGCAAAATCATAGCACGATACGGACCATCCAACTCGAAGAAGATACTACACTCACTTCGTGTTTCGTATTTGCCAGTGAGTGGATCCTTCAAGCTCTGATACTGATGATTCGTAAAGTTATCATGGACGTCGGCATTTAACATAATGCAAGGATATTCCAATCGAAACGTATTCCCATCATCTAGTTCAAAAGTGAATACGTTTGGAAAACTACCAGGCAAGATACACCAAATACCATCAGTATCCAACTCCAACGGCCTACCAATTTGCTCTACCAATTTACGAGCTTGAACAATTAGATCCGCGCCAGTCTTGGTAACGATGCCTGCCATTTCCATCGACCGCCAACGGGCACCTTTGCGCATAACGTAGCCGTAAAAACTGTTTAGGATACACTTGTGTGCAACCTGTAATGAATCGTAGACGAGAGCAGTATCCTCTGCCTCCTTCTTTTGTTGAGGAGTAGCAGCCTTGCCAATCCTCTTGCCCCAAACTTTGGTAAGCTTCTTATATTCATATCGACGGTCGCGGAATTGACGGACAGTGTCGACATAGAAATCATTCTCCCTCATACAAACGGTATCAGTACGTGTTAACTCTTCAGTAACCTTGGTCTTCTTGTAGGCATTCTTACTGTATAATTTGAGACGATTAGATATTGCCTTGGCTTGTTCCCTCTCGTTCAACTCGGGGAATGTCTTCTCAACTTCTTCCTTGCCGGCCTTGCTTTTAAATAAAGTAGTCTCCCTCATCAATTGATCCTTCGTACGATCATACTCGCCCTTGGTAGCGGGGTTGTAATCTCCTCGCCATACCCATTGCATCTTACGCTTGCACCCATTCCGTTCTTGATTAAAGTCACAAGAAGCACATGTTGCATCATCGACAATGGCAGATGGTTGAAGACGATTAGTCAAGATAATATTGGGATACATTGCCGCAACATCAATGTGGTAGACATACGGAGTCTCCATACGCTTGGGACGGTCACGCAAGAGTTCAAGCTTCTCGACGATTTCTGCCTTGATCTGAGTATTGAACAAGAGGAATGTGAAAGTAATAATAGAAGAGGTTAGCAGTAAACATCTCACAGTATATTTCATCAGTTTGAAACTCACTTCATCATAATTGGTAATCTTCCTTCGATCAATTCCACCTTCGACCTCAATAGCAAACGTCATATCTCGATCAACATTGTTAATCAATCCCTGGAACCCATCAGGATTCATATCAAACTTGTACTCGATATCTGAACGATACACACCAGTCTCAAGACACTCCACCTTACCACCAATGTAAGTTTCAGACTCGAGTAAGTTACCCCGCGGTGTGAATTTAGCAACAGGATCACGCTCCTTGTTCGGACAGATGATGGACTTGGTACATGCCTCAACCATAAGCAAAGCCTCACAGAGTGTACCACTACCCTTCCTCAATACATCCTCCGGTCCCATGGGAATAATCGTACACAACGAGAATATAAACATATGAACATACTTATCATACAGGTAGTATGTAGCCACGGCATCGGACACTGAATAACTAGCCATATGAGCAGGTCTGTCACGTGCGTATCGAACCATATCCTCAGGATCAACCTCCACGGGATCATACCCAAGCTTGTACTTAGTCACAGCCTTGAGACCTTGAGAGCCTTGAGGCAAATAGGAATCGCGCTTCACCCAACAGAATGCATCAAGATGTACAGAGGTACGTCCTCTATACTCGGAACTTTCATCACGTCCACTTGAACCTTCACCTCCAGATGCGGCTGCATTGTAAAAACCAATTTCACGTCGCAGATCCAATCCATAAACTGCTGCACGTTTCTCCAAGAAGGGCCAATCGAAAAAGTCACCATTATATGTGACAACAATCTGTGGTGCAGCTTTCACAAACTCCACCAAGAAACGACGAATTAATGCCTCCTCTGTCAATTCATTAATAACAATAAATGGTCCTGGATACTTAGGTTTGGGTGTATATTCAAAGTTCGGCACATCCTTCCCCACTACATGACGACTTAATAATAAATATCCCTGTCCATTAATCATGTATGATATCATAAATATTGAATCAACATTAGCATCAGGAAACTTCAATGGTGCCTTGGTACATTCAATATCAAATGCCAATACTGTCGGGTTTGCCTTTTGTAAATTATCACGATCACTAATTGACACACCACCACTTGATATGGGTGTTACCGTATACCAACAACCCGCACGTAAATTCAAATCAATACATACCCGAACTAAGTACGGCACGTCATGTTCACGAATATCTAACAATTGTTCCATCGGGTCAGTCTTATTGGCTGTAATTGCCTCTGTTTCATGTTGATAATTAGCATTATACGTGGCAAATTCAAATTGATCCCCCATACTATCCTTTTTCAATTTATTCTGTTCTAATACTTCCATCACCTCCTTTTTCACACGTTGTAATTGATCAACATTGTCAAATATTAATTTTAACATTGGACGTCCACCTAATGTTTGGGAATGTGTACCTAAATGGTTGGGTGCATCTAAATCCATTTTACGGACTATTTCAACTTTTGTTAAACCTTTCGATTGATAATGACGATTAATGGATGATAGTAATTCTTGATAATGGGATTGTAATTCCTGTTGATCTAATGAATGTAATTCCTCCATATTTGCTGTACTGCTTGTACTACCACCACTACCCATATTATTCACCAATCCCTTATCATCCGGTATTAAATAAAAGTATGGTTCATAGACCACAGTACTTTTAAATTTACGATTCTCATCATCAATTAAGAATAATTCCACACCTGACCGTTCATTCTGTGACTCGCCTCCACCATCTTCATCGCCGGCACCTACGAACCCACCACTTTCTTTAGTATCAATTGGTTTCGATAATGACCCATCATTTATGTCATTGTTTGTTGCTGGTAATGTTGTTACTGACATGTTAAATATCCATCCTCTACGGGAACCATTCACACCTGGCATTGATGCAATGTTACTATTAGTTGATATGCCGTCAGTTAATAAGGTATCATCTTGAACTTGTTTCATAACTGCATCATTTTTAGTAATTTCACATGCACCATCTTTTTTTGATGCACCATCTTGTGATATACCCTCCTCACCACCATTACCGGCACTACTTGACATTTGACGAACCAACATCTCCCTCCGTTCAATCTTACTTAACTTATCTTTCATATCTTGTACCAACTTATAATCATAATTAATATAACCAAATTTTTCATCTAATATAGCATTTTCCTCACGTACTGGAAGATGCACGTTGTCACAGTTTATGATGATGAAAGAGAGGAGGTCATAATATATGTTAGTACATATGATATGCAAGGGCAACAATAAAGGCAAACTAAGGCCAAAAAAAGCAGTCAAGTCGTCGAGACTTTATACTGAACACCTGCAACGCACATGATAAAACAAAATACTAACGCGGACTTTCATTTTTTGAGACGGAGTTGACGTAATTGACGTTGTTTCTCGGCACGTGATGCGGCATCATTTTTTGTTGGTGAATTGCCACCGGATGCTCCGTATATGTTTGGTTTGGACTTCTTGCCACCACCGCCGCCGAATTGGCGTTGGTAAGAGCTCATAGTTGTTGCGATAGTAGTAGTTGCAATTATTATGAGAGTGTGAAAGTTGGCCGCAAGGATACCAAGGATACCAATTAATATGACCCATCATGAGTAAGTAGTATAGTAGTGAAGTGGAAAAAGAATCAGTACGATAGACAGGCAGGGAGTGATTGTCAGTCCAGTTGACATTGATAGCTTTATCCTTGCCTCTGGCCACCATCATATACTCTAACTTCTCTAGTAGTATCGGTGTTGATAGCTTTTACTGAAAAGGACATATCTTGTGTACTTTTTGCAAACATCAAACTTCACTTCAAATTTTTGCATGCACCTACCATACTCTCCACGTTATTATAACCATCTCTGAGGATATATAATTGAGTAGATATATAGTGATCGATTGACTGATACAAAGAGCATATCCTGTCACCTGGTTTAATAGTTGAATTGGTAATAGATAGAAAAGCGAGGTAAAGACAGAGTAAATTTTTGGTAGTATCAGTAAGATGCCAAGTTTAAATTACTATCAAGTGTTGGGCGTAGAGCGTACTGCCACTACAGAACAGATTAAGGCATCGTACAAAAAGCAATGTCTAGCTCTTCATCCCGATAAAAATCCTTTCGGTAAGAATATTGTTGTATATCGTGTGTTCTTCTTTTATATATGAAAAGTTTACAATAATATAGTCTAACATCATCCTATCTTTTAAATAGGTGCCGAGATGATGAAGTTAGTAAATGAGGCAAAAGCATGTCTATTTGATGAAAGAAAACGCCGTGCGTATAATAGAGAGTTGGATAACCCTAGTACTAACAATAATAATGATTTTAGACAACGAGGCGGAGGATTTGGTGGTGGTGATAATTCTGCAGAAGTCAATAATCTTAGAAGACAGCTAGCTGAATCTCAGCGTAAACAAAACATCTTAAAGCAGGAGACGAAATCATTAAGAAAGAAAGTCACTACTCTCCAAGACCAAGCTGTGGATGTACAGGAACAATTAGTTACATATTTAGAAAAGAATAGACAAGTAAAAGAAATGAAACATAAGCAAAAGAGGTTGGACAATGAGGTGAAGTTTCATAAGCAGCAGAGTAAGCTTCTGGAGAATGAGAAGAATGATCAAAATAAGCAGATTACAAAGTATGAAGAGAAAATAGAAAAGGCCGTGAGAAACCTGCGTGAAGAGAGGCGTAAAAGTGATGGCTTGGTAATGGAAAAAGAAAAGGCAGAAGAGACCATAAAGAAGTTATCAGAAAGGTCTGTTTGCTATAGATGCAATGGGCAAGCAGTATCACCAGACGATTGTGACGTGTGCTCTGGGAGTGGAGCTATTGAGGGGGAGTGGACTAGGTGCTACATGTGTGATGGAAAGGGCGAGTATACTTCTCTAAATGGAGAGAAAGTAAGTTGTGAACTTTGTTCTGGTAAGGGTGCAAAAGAGGGTTGTCATGACATGACATGCTTCAAGTGCAAAGGAATGAATAACAAAAAAGGATTTCTGTTTGGAGGTAATTGTAGTGTCTGTTACGGTGGTCGTATAAGAGGTTTCAATTTGATGCTATGTCCATTGTGTGAAGGTAAAGGAGAATGTGAGAACTGCTTCGGTAATGGATTTGTATCTTGCAAGTGTGGGCTGTCATGCCAGGATCACTCACCCAATAAACTTGTGAAACCAAGTTTTAGTTTCAAAGAAGGCCTACAAAAGCTGTTGTTGAATGAAAAGAAACCAGATTGGGAAGCCAAGTTTCTTAGTCGTTGGAATGAATCCCCATTTGATAAGGTCAAGGTGGCTAAGAATTGAGCTGAAGAAGAGAGAATGTAATGTGAAGAAAGACTATAGTTGTAGAAGTGTACTTTGTGTTCAAATGAGATAAGTTAGTATTATATTGTATTTTATGCAAACATCGACTTCAATGGTTCAGTCCAGTCGCTTCTCCTTACTGACATACCTCCTTACTGACATACCTATCAGATTTACCACTAGCATTCACGGCCAAGGCAAATAAAACTGAGCTCAGAAGATAGCCAGAACACACGCCAATAGATAGTAGATTTCCAAGCACTTGAGAAGAAGACAATGACGATGATTGAGCAGCAATTTGGTTACCATACATCACTCCTAATAAAGATGGAGCCAAGTTTCCCAGAGCTCCTGTCAATACAAATAAACCTTGGGCCTGCCCTGTTTTGGAAGAGTCAACAGATGATTGTAAGACAGCTGTAGTAGGTCCAAACCAACACTCGGCAACTACGTACTCAAGAGCTAACCAAAACATTGCAACTTCAAATGCGTTATTTGTTGATGTGGTGTGTGTTGTCAAGTAGAAAAATGGTATTGCCAGTAGAGAACCAATGATGGGAAGGAGGAGACGTATCGTTTGATCGTCAAAGTACTCAGATATGATAGATTTCAAGCCGTCTTTATCGATGCCTTGCTTCTGAATCCAAGTACTTAGACCATCAGCTATTGATCCGCCCAGTATGCCGCTACTCAGCCCGATGATACCCACGATCAATGCATTGACAATTGCAAACTCTGCAGTATTCTCTGGGAAAGCTTCTTTGTAATAAGTTGCCTTCCATATTGCAATAAGTAACCCCGAACAGAATCTGATGAATGATCCAATGTAGATATATCTTACTCGCGGTATTGATAAAAGCGAGAGTGTATTTTGGAGTAAATTGGTCTCTTCTTTTGTATTTATGATGTCTTCTTGTGAAACTATATCTGAGTTTCTATCATCATCTGATGGTAGGAATAGCCCAGCAACTACTATGCTAACCACTCCAAACCCTCCTATTACATTCAGAGCGCCTCGCCAACCTAAGCTTTCGTCTATTAGCAGGCTCAAACTTGATAGCGATCCCCCGATATATACCCCACTACCGTATATAGAATTGGAAAATGCTAGATTGTCCTTCGAAACTCTCTCACTGATTATTGAGTACGCTGCAGGTATTGAGAAGGCACAGCTTCCACCCATTATTACTCTAGCGAGTAGTACTTCATTATAAGAATGTGCTTGACTTGTGTATATTGTTGCTAATGCCCAAACACTACAAGATACCAATGTAAGTATCTTTCTGTTGTATTTGTCTGCAAAATCGCCAGCAATGAGTGAGCTCAATGCAAACAGGATAGTAAAGGCTGTGCTTGCAACAAAACCATATTGCCCTTCAGTAAATTGCAAGTCTATATTCATTGCTTTAAAGGCAGATATTGCACTGCTTGCTTCTGGTGTTGATATCGATGTTGTGTCTGGAAAGTCTACAAGATATGATATACTATATCTTGACCATTGATTGCTGACATATATCAATAGCAAGGGTAATACGATCACTAAAATCTCTCCAAGTGAGGACGATGTTTCTTTTTTAGTATCACTATCTTCCATACTCTGTAGTAGTCTTGTTCCCAGACTATTATAATATTGCTGTCTCGAAACTGATGGCCAATCATCTCGTTGATGTATTGTATATTTACATATCGATGTGGATATCGGCGAGGTACGTTGTGATGTTGGAGTAACAAAAGCGGTAGGGTATACCAACGGTGAACTCTTAACAGTTATAAACATCCCAATTATAAGCATTGCGGTGTATATGCATTGCTGCTGAAAAGATATAGTACGTTGTGATGGTTGCGTCATTAATTTTGTGTTTGTAAAAAGTTGAGCATGAGATGTGCACACAAGATTGTATAAATCAGAATCGAAGCAAATCGACAAATATCAAATCTCAACACTGATTCTATTATTTACAACTCCTCTCTCGGTTTGTATCAACGATAAACATATAAGCCATCATCTCTGCCACCGCAGATGAGTGAGATCAAAGATAGAGCGAAATCGCCAAACAGTCTTATAAAATATTAAATCAAAATTCACTATTGTACAAATTTAACTTTGTGTTGCATTTGCCTTTGCTGCCTATCTACCAAATATAAGCCAATATGTCGGACAATGAAGCCAAGCCAGAGGAGGGCAATGAGCCCATCACCATCCGAGTAAAAGATCAGACGGGTGAGTACTATATATCGTGTATATTTTGAAAAGATTTCATTGAATTTTTTGGTTGCACCATGTTTGAGATGATACATCACACATGAACTGCCAACTTGGCTATTAAATGTATGTGCTGGTATAATATACCAACAATATACTAACTATATTAACCATCTTTATATAATATATATCACCTCACCATACATAAACAATTAACACAACAATACAGGTGAGGAAACAATGTTCAAAATTAAAAAGTCAACAAAAATGTCCAAGGTATTCAAGGCATACGCCTCCCGAAAGGGTGTTGAGGAAGGATCATTACGTTTCCTACTAGATGGTGAACGTATCTCTGAAACAGATACACCTAAAATGTTGGAACTTGAGGATGAGGATCAGATTGATTGTGTCTTGGCACAAGTTGGTGGTGCATCTGATGATGAAGGTGGCAATGACGGTGGTGAGGATAAGAAACCAGAGGGTGGTGGAGGTGGTAATGAACCTATTACTATCCGTGTCAGTGAGTAGATTAAATTTGTTAATGTTTAGAGTTTGATTTTTTGGGGTGTACTTTGTGTAATTTTATATGGGGTAAACTCAAATTATGTTTGTGTTGGCAGAGGATCAAAATGGTGAAGAGACAATGTTCAAAATCAAGAAGACTACAAAGATGAAGAAGGTATTCGCCACTTATGCAGCAAGGAAGGGAGTTGAGGCTACAGCCAGTGAGTTATAATTTTATTTGACGTGTGATATGTACATTTTTAATATTATTACTAATTTCTTTGTTTTCTTTGTGGATTTTAATACACCATAATTAAATTGGGGATAGTGCGTTTCATGCTGGATGGAGAGAACATCAACCCTGATACAACTCCGGCGGATATGGATTGTAAGTTTAATATCTTTGCGTGTTATATTGAAATACATTTAATTTATTTAATGGTTTACTCAACATTAATTTTTTGTTACACCTCGGGAATTAAATTATATGATCATCTACAAATTAACAGTGGAAGATGATGACCAGATTGACTGTTTCCTTGCTCAAGTTGGAGGTTGTTAGATATTTTTATGTTGGGGTTATGTATGTAGATATGAATTTTGGGATTAGGCTGATGTGGATATGTCTCTTGCAACATCTGTTGTTATCGGGGTAGAAAGTTATTGACTTGGCTTATTATTATGTCGAGGTAGTTAGATGAGTCGGTTAGTTATGGTACATGAGAGGAATTCATTGAACTAAAACTACATTAGTATTATCATTACGGCGAGTACTCGGCACTATTAGCATTCATCTACCAAGTGGTTAAGATTAGATTGACCCACGGTAGTAGCCTTTTCCCAACTCCTTGCAAATGCATCATAGAAATCTGAGTTGTCATTATTGTATAAATTACCTCCAAGCATGTCTCTGACGGTATTTGAAAATTCTCTTCTCCGATCAAATTGGCGATACATGGGACATCGTCTTCTTGCTGCTTCTCTATCAACACATTCATTCGTATTGGTGCGAGTGCAGCATGGTATCTGTCTGTCAACAGTCTCCTCGATATCAAAGACTAGACACATGTCGGTATTTAACATCATTTGTGAGTGACCGCTTCCTGTTGTCCAGTCCTGCTTGCCCGTAGTAGAATCTACCACCCTCGGTCGCCATGTTTTAAGAAAGAAGGACTTGAAATATCCAGTATCAAACGTTTGTGCAGCTTTATCATTCTGTACCCAAGTTCCCTCGTGCCCTGAAAAATCACTACTACCCCTCCCCAGTGTATGTGCACCTAACAATGCAACTGCGTCTTCCATTTCCAAACCCATCTTATTCATGAATACATCCTCTACTTGATCACAGCCACTGGCCTGTGGTAATCTATCACCCGATCCACGACAAATGTTACTATCTTTCCTACCCCACATGAATGTATCTCTTAGATCTAGAGCATTATTAACAGATGTCAAATGTATCACAGCATTAGCACTTGCTACCCAGAAATCACCTCGAGATATACCCAAGTCTTTGTACTTGGTATCATACAACTTTTTCAATGGTGTAGATTTACCACCTTCAGTACCCCATATACTACCAAGTCCAGCATTACTTGCATGATTCGGATCAAAGCATCCATCTGGTCCCATTGGATTGGCACGATCACGTCTATCATAATCCATAAAGTCATGAGCTGCCATTCTAACAATTCCGCCGAGGAAATGAGTGACCTCTTTTGGATTACGTAAAGTATTCTTAATGTTGGCAATATCATCTTCGATCTCTTCATATGTACTGATGGAGAAACAACCTTTTCGTGATTGATTGTTTTGTGGAAGATTGCTAATCTGTGCTGGTGTAGTCTGTTGTGGACGCTGTGGATTCTGCTGTTGTGGACGCTGTGGACGCATTGGATTCTGTTGTTGTGGACGATTTGGTCGTTGAGGACGCGGAGGACGCTGCATATTCTGCGGAAGCTGAGGTCTACCACCCGGTCTCTTTGGTCTTTTATTCTGAAATCTACTCCCCCCTCCATTGTTACCGCTAGTCTTCTTCTTCCCCTGCTTTTTATTCTTGTGTTGTCGAACTCTTGCACGTGGCTGCTTTTCCAATTGATTGGATTCATCGGTACCTTTTAGTATAAATGTTTGATCTGATAAATTATTGACTAATTCTGTCATTTCTATATCAAAGGTGCCTGTTAGTCTGTCTATACCGTGTGATATTGTATCGTTGATGGCTGTTGTTGTTTCATTGTTGAAGATGTTCTCTGCAATAGTAGTTGGGATTGCAATGACTATAATGATGCAAATGTAGACTGATATTATTATTTGCCGCATCGTATATGATGTTGTTTGTCCTTGTAAATTGCTGTGTCTTATCAATGACAAGACGAGACCTCCCTGGTAGAGATTCGATATATATCGTCGTCAATATATCGAGTTATATTTTTGAACATAAGAATGTCTATTTCAACAATCAGCCACATTTGAATGGTATAGATGAGAAGTCAAATCCATCTAATCATGCTATTGGTATGTACGACCATCATAACAACGACCATAGAGCACCCCCGAGTTACAATGGATGGCCGTTTAGGAGGAGAGAAGTAGGAAGAGATGAAGAGAGAGGCCCAGAGTACGAAAGGTTCGCCTTTCTCGTATTTTGTATCTAGGAGGACACTTGTCATGCTAAATAAATGGCATGTGATTGGCATGCGGCGAGAGAGTTCAGCTATCAGCTAAAATGGAGAGAGGTTGTGGGTTGTTAATCCCACGCTACTGCCACTAAAGATTGGGGTTGTATACTTGAAAGGGGTTAGGTAATAATATATAGTCACTGACTTGCTTGGATTGAGATAGATAAAAAGGTTAGCATTTAGAAAATGACGACATTACTATCGGCATCAGGCTCCTTTGACGACAATGGATGTACATTAGACTCTGTTGATAACACTGCAAACAATATAATAGACGAGGAAAAAGCAAATGATACTATAATATCTCAAGTAATTGAAGAGGGTAATGATGGGGATGCGAGTGTTGACATGACACCGTCCTTGTCTGCGGCACAAACACAAGATATAAACACAAATGATGAAGAGGAGACTTTCTCTCATTCAACTAATAATGAAAACACTCCTCCTCAGCCAATAATACCCACAACACCAAATAGTAAAAGGCATAATCTATACAAGATATCAATAATAATATTTGCAATTAGTATACTGTGTATAATAATAGGTGTTAGTGTCAAGGTATCCAATGACAAATCTTCATCGAATGAAGAGGTTGCAAAAGATACAAATCTAATAACAACAGAAGAGACATCTTCCACCACGCTGCTGCGATCTACCAATGCACCCTCTCCAATAACACCATCATTTGAAACCTATGCCGGTAGCACGGTATTAGTATCAAATGAAGAGATACTTGAATCAACAACTAACGAAGATGAAGAATTAAAGCAAATAAGTAATACACCCTCCATCTCATCACAACCAAGTAATGCACCAACATCTAGTAGCAGTATTGGAGCTGACATAACATCATGGATTAATGCGTTTAATTCACTAACTGATACGAATGATAAAGAGGAGATCTTGGCTGCTATTCAAGATGAGATGGAAGAAGGAGGTGATGAGACAGTGGGAGAATTGCCAGCTAGTACATTGGCTACTGCTAATGAAACGATAGTGAACACAACGACTACTACTACATCCACATCATCAACAACAACTACAACCACAACTACAACTTTAGAGCCATCCAAACCGCCGTCAACATTACCAACAACTCAAAGTCTAACAACATTACAACCCTCCTCAAGTCCATCATCAAGTCCAATTATAACACCAAAGATTAATGTCTCAACATGGGTAGTATTAATCAATGAAGCTGTAGTGAATCAAACTACTACCAGTGACTCCACTAATTCATTAGCGACGATGCCACAGTATACATGTTTAACAGCCGAAGAATGTGATATCCAAAGACAGATCATGGGTTTCAACTTTTACATGATTGGCGAAAGTCAAATGAAGGGTTGTTTTTATAAAGATACAGTTGCCTACTTTGGTATCAATGGTAATAGTAGTGAACTTTACACCACAAGTGTTGGTGGAAGTGAGAGTAAAGATATTCGAATATGGTGTGATGGTACAAATCAGGGTGTGTTTAATGGAATTGCAGTGAATACTACTCGACCTACACAAAGTCCTTCACATCAGCCTGTAGTAACTACTCTACCACCACAATCAACGGTACCAAGTACTAGTCCAACAACAAAACCAACCGAGCCAACAACTTCATGTCTAAATATCAATACATACAATGAAATTGATAAGGATATTAACGATATTAAGAATTCAATACTTAATGCTAAAGACCGGAGTCACTTCCTCGGTGGTATTGTTCGACTTGCCGCGCATGATTTCATGGATTACAATCGTAACTCCAATGATCGAATGGGTTCAGATGGTTGCTTTGACAGATCACATCCAGCCAATGCAGGATTACCCGAAGATGTATGGTGTACAACTTGTTGGTTAACTATATTGTATGAAACAAAGTATAAAAGTTTTGTAAGTAGGGCAGACTTTTGGATTATTAGTGCCAATGCAGTTATACGTCAAACATCTGTGGATAATGCCTTGGATTTAAGAGATACATTTGTTTGGGGTAGACAAGATAGAGAGTCGTGTCCTGGAAGTGGGGAACGATTGCCTACTCCTGCTGGATGTGAGCAAGTAGAGAATGTCTTTATTCAACGAATGGGATTGGGATGGAGAGATGCCGTGGCGTTGATGGGTGCTCACACTATTGGTAGAGCTGATCGAGAGGTATGTGCCATTTGGAACTTAACAGCTCATCTTCTATCTGTCATCTGTTTCTTTAACCTTGCCTTCCTTCTTTCCCACACTGCAGTTCTCTGGTCATCATGGCTCGTGGGTTGATAACGACGCCGATGCTCAACGATTTGACAAGCAGTACTATGAGGAGATATACCTGAGAAGCTGGCGTACGAGAAATCAAGGACAATCAAATCAAGATTGGACTACTGGTAGAGGTGAAATTGATGGTGGTAACACAAGAGTCATGCTCAATACTGACATATGTCTAGTTCATGACATAGCTGGTAATCTTCCATGTTGTACACGAACTGGAGAGACATATCCAAATGGTCAAGATCGGTGTATTACTGCCGAGGCATCCCGAAGACGTTGTCCGATGCTACAACAAAGTAGCTCAAGATACCAAGCTAGACAGATTGTTGGGGAAATGTTAGGAGGTGCGTTCCCTAACTCAAACAACCAGCCATTCTATGATGCGTTTAGACAGGCTTGGCAGCGAGCGACTACTGTTGGACATGCTAATCTCAGGTCTTTGACAGATAGTTGTGCTGAGTTGGTATGAGAGTGAGATGTGCGTAGGGTAGCTAAAGGTAGCTAAAGGTAGCTAAACTGATAACATGATAACATAATAATAATAATCACCACTAATTTGCAACACGATAAGAGAGTCCCCGTACTACATGAGTGCACTACTACAATGATGAGTTGTGCTGAGTTGGTATGAGAGAGTAGATGAACAAAGGCTAAGCTAAAGCTAACGTCTGTAAAAAGCTCTTTATACTATCATTATCAGCATGTCGTCTCGATATAATACTTGTAGTACGACCACATACATTGATAAGCATAGCAAGGGCATATTAATATAGAACACGACAACGTTTGCTATTCCGACATTGTTGTTTGCTTCAGTAGTAATATTACATGGCTCGGACTTGGATACCGTTTTTCGCGTAGATTGTGCACACACAAAAATCACTCATAAAATTTTCAACAGACCCACACTCTAGTTTATATCGAATACTTAGGTACAACACTTCATATCACATTAGCATCCATTTAATTGCAATAACTTCATTCGTTACACCTCTGTAATATATTGTCCATCTACGTCGTACAGTTTATACCTCAAAACAGCCAAATAAAATCACACATAAAAAATTAACAAGGTGCACCATCATGACCATTGAAATTATCACCAACGAGTTTGCTAGTGTCGTCCTTGACAACAGCAATCGCCAAGAAGCTCCTAAATCACCTACCAAGGATAAACTTTACACTTCTTCGTCATATGCACCTGTATCTCCATACTCCGACGATGATGGAAGTCCAGTCAAATCATTAATCAAAGGTACACCGTCACTGTCACTACCAGACCTTCCTAAACAGACATCAATCTCTGAACATAAGAGGGCCGAGAATGCTGGACGATTCCTTGAGGAGCCGCTATTGAAGGAGAACCCAAACCGCTTTGTACTATTTCCCATCGAAGATAATGAGGTACATAAATGTTTTATTTTATTTTCTTAACATGTGTCATGCACCATCATCTCACCATCTATAACATATCTCATTCTACATCATAATACCCGACATTTATCAAAATTCAGATTTGGCAAATGTATAAAAAGGCCGAGGCATCCTTCTGGACAGCCGAGGAGATTGACTTGGCAGAAGATCTTAAACATTGGGATAATTTATCTAATAACGAACGTCACTTCATTTCACACGTTTTGGCCTTCTTTGCAGCCTCTGATGGTATTGTCAATGAGAATTTAGCTGGAAACTTTGCCACTGAGGTGCAAAGTGCAGAGGCAAGATGTTTCTATGGATTTCAAATTGCTGTTGAGAATATCCACTCAGAAACTTATTCGTTATTAATTGACACATACGTGAAAGATCAAACTGAAAAGATGCACCTCCTTCATGCTATTGAGACTGTGCCATCTGTGCAGAAGAAGGCTAAGTGGGCATTAAAGTGGTGTGATGCTAATAATGCATCATTTGCAGAACGTATGATTGCCTTTGCCGCTGTTGAGGGTATTTTCTTCAGTGGTTCATTCTGTGCCATCTTTTGGTTAAAGAAGAGAGGGTTAATGCCTGGTCTTTGCTTCTCGAATGAACTAATCTCACGTGATGAGGGTTTACATTGTGATTTTGCCTGTCTACTGTACAAGAAACTTGTGAACAAGTTACCAGAGTGTCGAATTGTGGAGATCATTACCAATGCCGTGGAGATTGAGAAAGAGTTTGTTGTTGATTCACTTCCTGTGGAGTTGATTGGGATGAACTCTGGACTCATGTGTGAATACATTGATTTCTGTGCTGACAGGTTGCTAGGTGCCCTCGGATGTGACAAATATTACAATGGTAAGAATCCCTTTGAGTGGATGGAGATGATTTCTCTCCAAGGGAAGACAAACTTCTTTGAGAAGAGAGTTGGAGAGTATGCCAAGTCTGGAGTCGGTGTTAATTCAGAGGAACAAGTATTCAGTATTGATGCTGACTTTTAATTGTGAAGAGAAAGTGCATGTCCAATTGTATGTTGCTAGAAACACAGATTCTATTTGTTAAATGTAAAGTATATGAATCTAAAAGTACATCCGGTCTATCTACACATATTAGATGCCTAGCCTATCTAATGATAGACCTGTCCATAGAAAACTAAGAGGCAAGGTTTACTATACATCACTTGCGATCAACAACCGATACTCGGGCTTCTCACACTAACAACTGTGCTTGTGCTGCAAACTACAACCAATCAAACCTCATCCAATGACTTGATAGATATGCCGAAGCTCTTATCTAGATTCTGTTGCATGTTGCTGTCTCCTCTTCTCCACGTATAACATGAGCACAATGTCAAAAGCTAAAGATCCCAAAGTCCTTTCTTCCATTGGTTGTCGTTTGAATTGAGTAGTCAGTTCTTGCAATGTAAATGGCACACTATCGATTGATTGTATTCGTTTGCTAAGTATGTTGAATTCGGCGTCTCCTATGACATGTTGGCTATCATCATCTGTCTCTAGTATAGATTTGATGAGCTCGTCAAGTCTTATTGCCTCAGCCAAGTACTTGTTTTCGTTGCTTATTCTTTCACTCTCATTATGAAGTTGTGTAACATCGGAAGCATCATAGCCTTTCATCAATGGTTTGTATTTGCTTAGATTTGTTGTGAGTTGCTGCATTTCTCCTTGCAAAGTATCACGTTCAGTCATTAAAACATCATTCTCTTGACTCAAGGACTTAACCTCACTCCACAACATTGCAACTGATTCTAGTTTTGCTATAATGGATAATAATAGGAGCACGTAATGAGTAAGCGTTGATATAATAAGATGCAACATGATAACAAAAAGATATATGATATGAGTAAAAAGATATGCATATGATATGAGTAAAAAGATACTACTTACGTCTAGATCCAATAATCTGAAGTCTCTGATATATAACAAACGGTCCCTGTAGAAACGATAGTGTAAATAGTAGTTCCAATGCTGTGGTTGGATATATCCACATGGCAGCTGCACAAATGACTACATAGATTGCTACCAATAACATATGTCCAACCACTACCAAACTATCAACCCTACCCTGAACTAATCTACGAAGTCTCGTATCCTCTTGACTTTCTTCTGCTGTTCTGTATTGCAATTCTAGTGGTAACTTTGTCATTTCATCTTCTAGTTGTTGTATCGTCGTCGTCGACATCGGCTGCTCGATGTCATGATATTGATATGCTGATTTATTATTCTCAGACAGCTCGATTTCGGACTCATCGAGCAAGTGCTCTTTTAACATTGGATTACGCCGACACATCGTTAGTATATAGTTATTTTAGGAATGTTGATGAGATGATATGAGATGAGATTAGATAGAGAAGTTGATACAATCGAGTTGTCAAACTTTTTCCGACTCAATCTCAACTCTCATAAAAATTTCGACTTCGTACTCACTTGATACCAAACAAAAAAGCTCACAAGCTACCATACTAGCTACAATGATGAGAGTTGTTTGACTTGGTGTAAAGGGTGGCTGTTTGTTATAGTATTGCAAGATAAACAGATAGCGCTATTTATTATAGAATATCATCTAAGGGTCAGTCTGCAAGTTCGGAAGAAGAGAGCAGTGTGGTAATATATAATATAAAGTACCACTCTTCATTCTTTCTTATCTTGCCTAACAAAGTACACCTACTACTTCTTTGAGTTGGAGTCGCTTGTGGTAGTACTGCAGAGAAGCAAATGGCGCTAGTCTGTTGATAAAGTACCACAACAACTATCTTCATTCTTTCCGTGAAAGAATAAGAAAGGTACACCTTATTAGATACAACTAAAGAATCCCGCACCATATCTCTAGATGGCCACAAGACGTAAAGGAAATAGTAACATTATGTCAAATAATAATCTAGAAAGCAGAAATACTACCACAACAACAACTGGTAGATACAAAACAAAGGAAATATCACCACTTGAAATTGCAAATGATGACATATCATCTACTACAAATGGTAATACAAATAATACAACTAGTACAATTGAAGAACAATACAAATCAGAACGAGAACAATATAAATTACGCCATTGGAAGGAATCAGAATATGCAGCAGGATTGGTGGAGCCCACATGGGCTGATGAACATTACAAGAATCAACAACAGGGATGCTGTACTTGTTGCTGTAGTGAATCATCTTCCGGTGGTCAAATTTTCCAAGAGGAGATAGATCCAGGATGTGGATGTATATTCCTAAGTGCATTAGTTTGTAGTAAGTTGAATGCTGGACGTATAGGCAACATGATTATATTAAAGGAAAGATATGTCATGGTAGAAGTTGATGATAATGAAGAAGATGAGGAAGGTGGTGGCCAAGAACAGATTGATGGGTTTGTAGATGAAGAGGCATTGCATCAACGTAACAACAAATCAAACAACGATACAACAACAGAGAAGACTAAGACAACAACAAAGAGGCTTGTGAGGAAACGTGAAATACAATTTATGCTAGGCCCGTTCTGGCCGATGTTATTATTCATTACATATCCTCTTATATTTGGAGTATCGGCATTAACTTTATACACATCCATCCCGGGCAAGCCATGGTATGTTCAAATCGGTTGGGCAATACTAACTCTGCTGTTGATACGGGCATTGTTCAATACTGGGTTTCGAGACCCTGGTATCTTAATGAGACATAAGAACCCGCCGCCAGTGAAAGACGATGATGATGAGAATACAACAAGAAGAGTTGGATTCCGTTGGGGTAATGAGAATGGTCCGTGGAAATGGAGTGATCAAGCACAATCTTATCGGCCAAGGAATTCAATGTACTGCCCCGATTGCAAGGTTATCATAGAAGAGTTTGATCACACGTGAGTTGTGTTGATGTTCAGGATTGTTGTTTATGTGTGTGTTTATGTTGATTGTTAGATTTGTATCTTCTCACTATCTTCTCTTCTTACTACTCAGATGTCCGTGGACTGGAACAGCCATTGGAAAGAAGAATATGGGATCGTTTCAAATGTTCGTGGGTATGGTTTTCCTTTGTCTCATCATGGATATCTTCCTTTTGACATCTGGGGCACTGTGAGTAGATGTGCACAATCTCCTGATAAAGATAGGATCACAAGGGTATCCTTTAGAAGAGAATGTTACATATAGTAACATGAGGTAGTGATAGCAATTGTTTCTAGCGTTAATTTTCTTTAGCTCTATTCTATGTCCAAGTAGATAGCGTCTACTTCTCTCTAATATGTACAAACTTGATTCAACATTTGATAGCTGACGAACCAATAGATTAGCCGTATTAAGAATGGTCTTTCCTGTATCGACAAGGCAGTAGATCATCACAGTTCCATGTCAAACATGATACCGTCATCTTCCTCATCATCATGATCATCATGATGATGGCCTTCCACTATGTCATTGATGTTTGATAGTGAAGGGCAAGATCTCGTCGCTTGGTGTCCTATTATAGAAGTTATTTCTCGAGCTTGTGTGATAGACGGTGGTTGATGTTGATGGTAGTGATGATATCCTTGGTGATGATATCCTTGATATTGCTTTGTCTCATAGGAGTCATCGAGGAACCAATCATCACTACTTGTTGACGATCCTAAGGTTGCATCGGTGCCGTCATCATCTCTTATCGTTATCGGACGTCTTCTTGTGGTCATATTCTTGGCAGATCGTAGTCCTGGTGGTCCACGACGTATCATACCATTAACTAGTCGATGATACATACACGTTGCACGCCATTCATATAATCGTGTCTCATTCTCAAGCTTCTCGATTTCTCTCCGATCATCGAGCTCAGGAGAAGAGTGGGTACGTACTGGAACTGGTATGGGGATGCTTGAGCTCTTACTCCTTTTAAAGTTGAGGGATTGAGAGGAAGAAGAGGACATGATGGAGATTACAGACAATGTTAATATTGTTAGTAGCAGATTGAATTGTGATGTTTTGTTTGAAGTGTATTGTTGTATTGTTGTGAGTAGTGGACTTTAGTTCAACCACCAACCTAATCGTAATGTTGACACCTACCCCCGAGATTAGCATTCAATAGTAATCGTAATGTTGGAATGAGACTCCACAAGCTCACAAGCAGCCTTAACCGTTCTATCGCTTATACAACTCCCCCATTCCTAATTATTCACCTTTTATGTAAAAGATTGCAATAACGGCATCTATCCATTCATTGTCAAGAAGAAGATTTAATTGAGAGATTAGCAAATAGATGCGTCGTATCTCATCGTTAGCCATGACAATAAAGAGAAGAAACTATTTGTGGCGTTTGCATCCACCGCCGCCATCAAAAGAAGCGAGTAGTAGTATCAAACAATCTAAAACAACAAAGGTTTCAAATTCAAAGTTCAATTTCAATCTAAATGACAATGTATATATACGTCCTAAGTCAACAAAAGAGTTTGGTATATCTGGTCGAATAGTAGACATTACATCATCAGTTTCTTCAGGCAGTACAACAACATCTGCAAAAGATGGTAATGGTATAAAGAAGAGAAGATTAGAAGATATTCGAGTATCAATACAACAATCACACAATGGCAATATGAAAGTAGGTGTTCGTCCATCTAGATTATTCCCAATACATGAAAGTAGCAATGATAAAGAGGAGACATTGATAATAATTACACCAGATACAACCAACTATCGACAACTGGCAACATCTCATCTTCGTGGATCAGATAAAGTATTGGAAATTGGATGTAGTACTGGGGAATGTACTGCACTTGTATTACGTCGATTGATGCTACTATATAAGAACAATAATTTACAGTATCAAGAGAAGAAGAAGACTAACATACAAACGGGATCGATATGTGCATTTGATATTGGATCTGATATGGTAAAACAAGCTTCAACACGTGTTCAATCTGAATTTAATGCACTGCAACATCATAGTCATCAAGCTACAGACTTGCAAATGCCGTCATATACAGATATGATACAATTTTATAAGATTGATGCTCTTTCGGATCCAAAACGAGCGTATACACATGCTACCACAATTACAACTAGCTCCAAGGACCAAAGTAAATCACCAGATGTAATTCTTATTGATATTGGAGGAAATAGAGAATTGAAAGGAGTTGTGCAAATGATAGAGTGGGTACAATCGGCATTCTGTCAGAATGATGATGATTCAGCACGAGCTATCATTGTTAAAAGTGAATCACTTGCAGAAGAATTGACAAAATCTACACAATCATCAATTAAAGAAGATGAGAAGAAGATTGAGGCAGACTCATCCACTGATCAACAGCCTACAGTATTGGATAATGGTATCATCAATCAAGGTCAAAAATGGTTTAAATCTCTTCTATCATCATTCTCTACAAATACTACTGCAAGTACTGTTGCAACTCATCATCATCAAAGACGTGCACCGACATATAATCATCCTCTCAAGGCACCATTGGTTCTATCACCAAAAGATGACAAAATTGCGATATGTCGATTCCACAATTATGATATAGATGGATGTAAGAATGGCACTAGATGTCCTTGTGATCATCAATTTTGTCACTGGTGTAGAGAAGTTGGTCATACTGCATTAAATTGTCATCATTTCAAGTAGGAGAAGAATTGCACTATTGAAATATGTGAGGAGAGGAAGTCAATACAAGACAGTGATTTATTGTTACAAATCATATTTCATAAACAAGGTATGTTTCCTTTGCTGATAATTTGTTTCTTCGCCATTTATACTCTTCTTGTTCATATCTCTAATCTTCTTTTACAATCCTTTTTGATCTGTTCCACTTGGGTATCATCTTCTTAGTCTGCTTCTTACGGAAAAGATCAAAGCATCCAAACAACTTCTTCTTCCCATTCAAGTCATCATCGTCGTTTACCTTCTCTTCAGTGCTCACTTCATCATTTGGTACAAACTCCGAGAAGGAGATTTCAATACTCTGCATACTCGTATCAACCGCCGCGGGCTGACCAGATGTAATCTTCAAGTTTGTATCAGGAGGGATACCTTCTCCATCTAATTCATTGGAATAATCAATTGTCTCATTGACATCTTCATCAACCGAGTCATCATCTTTCATTTCCGACGAATCAAAGTCGGAAAAGCGAAACTGCTGTGCCTCTGGTCCCCAGGTTTGTTCAGACTCTGTTGTTGATTTTTCAAGGGGGATACTGCGATCGAGATACCCGGTCGATGGTGTAGGGGTACGACGTTCTTCGACCTCTTCACTTGATTCGTATTCATCATGAGATGAGTTGATTTGATCGGAAGAGTTGGTATTACTCTCATCGTCAACGTTGTCTAAATTTGAGCCAGAGACGGAATAATGCAAAAAAGTTGAGGCACTGTCATCATTCTCTTCTTTGGCTGACGCCAAGGATTCCTTCTTTTGAGGCAAGTAATCTACTTTGGGAGAAGAGTCTTGAGAGGAAGTGACTTCGATTGAAGTTGGTGGATTGAAAGCAGTGTCTTCATTGTCGTAGACTTCTCCCGTTGTGTCGACTTTTAACAGTGGTACCTTGATCCCTTTCTCTACTTTGTTGGCTACATTTTTATCGGTATAATCGGGTGCATTCTTGGTGTCTTCACTACTTTCATCCTTTGGTTGAGAATCATCCTGGATATTATCATCGTCACTGCTATACCTTGTTTCATCGCTATCATCTTCTTCGTCATCGGCAGTGGCGGCAGCAATAGTACTATCAATGTGTAAGGTCTGGGTGTCAGTGGTACTTTTCTCCTTTTGAGCTGTAATATCTGATACTTCTTGAAGGGCATGAATGGCACTCAGAATCTCTTCAAGCTTTGATTCAACGTTCACATTAGAAGTCTGATGCGGTGTTGGTATACCTTTCTTAACAGTAGAAGTCTCAGATGGTGGTACATCGTCTTGTACCGTCTTTTCCTCCTTTTCATCAAGGGAAGATATACTACGACGCGGCATCAATACAAGTGCAGAATTATTAACCACTTGATAATAACAAGATTCGAAATCATCGCTGTAGCTCCCTGAAAGCAGTAGCCGACTTGCTATTTTATTGGTGAGGTTTTGAATAGTAATACTTGGATCTACTTTCATTTGAAGATATATGGCATGGCTGGCTTTAATGATATGCAAAGTCAAGGAAGGGTTGGAAGTAGATGAATCGGTAGATGACATATCTTCCAAGGCGGCAGAAGCTGTGTTTGGACGTTGCTCTTGTGTTGGGTAGAATGATGAATCAACACGGGATACTGATGGAACTTCAAGTAATGTTGGCAGGGATGAACCTTTGTTGGTACTACGGTCCTTCTTCTTCTTTTCTTGGAAAATGTCATCCTTCAAGCTAGCAATCACCTCATCGCATTTAGCCAGATTGTTGGATAGTTGTTGAATCTCTCTCTTCTTGGTAGCGTACTTCTTTGCCATTCCATTGATATTGGCTTTACCGAGAGAATAGGGGTAACTTGTTAGACAATTGTACAACTGAATCAAATCATTGAAATACAAATAAAGCGTACCAGATAATGTATCTTGAACGTCTACGAGATACTCAATCACAAGTTGGCAAAGATGAAAGAGCTTGACATAGGTTCCATCACTGTGTGTCTTTAGATCGTCCTCTGTAAAATCACAGCTAACAATGTTGTCCACAAAAGATGATAATAATTCTAAATCAACATTATGAATTATTGATTCAATATCGGCATTGGCAATTCTACTGAAATTGAGGGGCTCGCCCGATCTTGGGAGGAAGTCGAAGCCTGCCCGTTGAAGCAAGTTCTCAGCATAGCTTGTATTCATTGTGGTGCTTGTCAAACTATCTCTTAGCATGTTAATTATCTATCTGTGTTGCGTGTCGTGAGAGATTGTGATTTCCGAAAAAGGTCGATTCAATCAGAAGAAAAAAGAAGAAGATTCGTGTCCCTAATTAGAAGTTTCATTATATTGAAGTAGAAGTTTCATAGGCGACTCTTAGGTGTGAATTGTAAGAAGGTAAGAAGAGGAATTATATTTAGGCTTATAATATTCTCAGAGATCTGGATATGGTGTAATACATCTACAATTGTATCATGCTGGATATATATGAGTATGTGATTTGGATATAGACATCTAAATTATAAAACAAGAGAGGAACCAATCAGATATCCCTCATCGCAGTCAATTCATGAAATGACATAGTCGGCGGATTAATAACTTCCATTCCATCGCCAATGTAGCAACTGTTGATGAACAATATTGGCATTATAATATATATTCTATCATCAAGAAGTAGTATCAACAGAGCACTTCATCAAAGTGCTTTGATAAGACAAAGCATGTATATCTCAACTTATCTTATGATGTAGTAGAATCAAAGCATGGATAAGAAGTATTAAAAAGGAAGAGAAACATAAAAGAATCAACACGTGTATCATTCGAGTTTATCAAAAATGCCTTGTGGATTATAATATTCATAGATTTGTGCCATAGAGATGAACAGTCCTCAGAACTGTTGGTCTGCTGTTTGGTAATGTCCATTTCGATCATATGATTTGCAGCTATTGGAGTATACATAGTATTGGTAAGTTCTAATGTATACCACATATCTACAATCATCTTATCGGCACTAACGCTTCTTCCCCCATTAATACCAAGCTACTGTGTACAAAATTGTATAACTTGCAAACAGGGTTTATTTTAATACAACTAAACACAGTGGTGTTACTTCCTAAGAGAGAGGATTGGTATCATTCATCATTTCATTATCAATATCCTCAATACTATATACGGCCTCATCTTCAAACTTATGCAGCCATCTCAATCTCATCAGCTGGGAGGTCTTCATTATCAACTTCTCCACTCTTTACATTACGCTTGGTTGGGTCTTTTACAAGAGAGCGAAGATGGTCACGAGCATCCAAGGTATCACCTTCTTTCTTAACGAGAGATTCAGCCTGACGTTTGGCTTCAGCATTCGCCTTCCTAACA
>Ga0214479_100063_pt1 | contig 61176 bp, 54 predicted proteins | sample M1_20Mar14CPVII9_5_FD_165054 | JGI IMG/M metagenome (GOLD analysis project Ga0214479, IMG submission 165054) | Marine eukaryotic communities from Monterey Bay, California, United States - M1_20Mar14CPVII9sort6BwellE14 | ecosystem: Environmental > Aquatic > Marine > Unclassified | place: USA... | reverse complement strand
CCCATATCTCTACCTTTTCTACTAAACAACAGGTATTATATGTGCTTGCTTGTTGTTATAGAACCATCTTATAATCTGGCATTATCACTGCTCATTTGCAATATACCCCAATTAAATTGATTCAGCAGAATCGTCCATCATCCATCCTACTATTTGTAATATCATTTGAGACACATCTTCTTGAAATTGCATTTAGTTGTTGTAGTAGTAAACCTTTCGATTGACCGGACTTTCGATATTAAATCAATGATCACGACCATAAATATAGCCAAATAGAACTATATACCATAATTATAACCTAACGCCACGCAAATAACTTAATTTAAAAAGTAAAGCCAGCACTCTTTAACTTTTCCTTAGCAACTAATATATCATTACTTAATTCAACACCGGCAGCACTGCAATCACCAAACGTTGCTACTTTATACAGCACTGATGTTAATGCATATATACCTAATAGTATTATAGCATGTATTGGCATGTACTTTATTAGAATATCAATAGTATTTGGTGAAATTATTTGTTGTGTGGTTGATATTGATGAGATTGTTTGTTTAATGTTGTCAGAGTTATTGAGTGAACATATCCAAAACTGAATGAATGCGGACCCTATTAATAAGAAGATTTGATAGCGTAATAGTTGTGCCATGATCTATTATTGTATAGTCTCTTACCACTACTCCTCACAAAACCTTCATCGTCAACTCATCCGAGTGCGGTGTCTTTCTCTAAATTTGGTATCTTTTCTTGCACACCCATCTCATGCTTATGATGTAAACGGAGAGAGGGCATCTCTAATCTACTCTGCAACAATCTTAACCTGCACCACTGCCTATTACATCTACTACTCTTCTAATAGATATTCGGCTCTCATAGGTATGAGCTCGAGCTAAACAAACACATCATTTGAGGAAGTCTATCTCCTTTATTAATACAAAAAAATGATACCGCTGATTGCATTGCTCATATTATGTATGAGTAGCAGCAGCAGTGCCGTTATCAATGCTAATAATGCTCGTTATAAACAACTGCGTCAACCAAACAAGGGTACTGATAGACTTACATCATCATCAACTATACCACGCTCTTTGCAATTGCTAAACTTAAAGCAACCAAACAGAAATAAGAATAAAACACCCCGACCAGATAAGACGAAGCGTCCGACTGAACTAAAGAATCCATCGCCTACATCGTCTCCATCTTTTGATAGTCTATCTCCATCAATTGATAGTTTAGACGAGTTACCACTTGATAGTGATACAAACATTACTACTGCCGATAAAGATGAAATCTTTTCAGCAAGCTCGATTGATAATGATACTCATAATCCAAATGACACCATTATAGACGATGGTGAATCACTTACAGATGTGTATGTAGTACAAGATTCATCATTAGAAGAAGATTTTATCCATGGACCATTATCTGGTGGTAATGATAAGCCGATCATCTCCTCGTCTGAGGATATGTCAAAGGATACCGTAGAGGATGTCTTCTCGAGTTCTACAAAGACTATCAATGTTGGTCCATTTGATATGAAGTTTACAATGTACAATAAGAACGTTGCCCAGCCAAACAAGAAGCAGCTACTTCGTCTTCTTCAGTCGACAAACACCGATGAGAAAGATTTTAAAGATACATTGGAACAGATTGCAAGCGATTTATACTCTATTGCTGCAAGAGATCATTTGGCAGCCATTTATGAAGCAACGTTCTCAGATATACCCTCATTCAATGTGAGGTTTGAAGATGAAGAAACAACACCTATGTCTCAAGGGACTTTTTACAACTCAAAGTTTGATGTCGACTTCTATTATGATGAGTCAAATGCAAATGGAGATATACCAAGTGAAGATGAGTTGAAACAAATGATCCTACTTGCATTTACAGATGAGAAAAACAAGGAACAATTTTATCAAAGGTTTCATGACTTGTATGCAAATGATTCGAATGTACAACAGATTGAAAGTGTTGGTGAGATTGGAGGTACAGGCGCTGGAGCTTTACTTAAAAAGTTGTACAATGTGGATGTTGAAGAGGTCGGTCTCGAAGAAGACGAAGCTAATACTGTATCTGAAGCAACAAGTGAAGCTAACCCAAGCTCATCTGACTCTTCCGACTCGGGTATAAGCACAGGATTGTTCATTGCTTTGACGGTTTTAAGCTGTGCTATTATAATAGTAACAATAGTCGGCTTTACAGTTTATTGGAAAAAGTATCATAGATCATCAAATGAGAATCGTTCAGGGTCAGATGAGCCCAAATATTGGAAACCTCTCAATAATGAGATAGCAGCTGATGATCTAGCGTTGGTTGAGAGTAATGATTTAGAACAACAACAAGAGTATGATATGAATATTATGTCACAGATGCAAGTAGAGGGTGCTCCTGCCATAGGCAGTTCAGAGTATGATGCAGCTAATCAAGAGACGACTCAGAAGGTATCGTCTCCCTATAATAGTTCCATTCAAGATCACAACCATAATCAGCAAGAACAACTCGGCTCGAATCAAGATATTTCAGAACTTCATGAAGGAAGTGTCGTTAGTGGTTGGAGCATGTCGGAAGTAGCTGATCATGATGACACAACCAATGTTGATGAGTACAATACAGATGATGATGGGATATCACTTTCAAATACATCTTTGGTTGGGGCAGGTGAGCTGTTCAGAACGGTAATGAGGTATGATACTGACGATGAAGGACAGAAGGTAGTGCCTGACATGGGAACTGATAAGCTTAACACAACTACAGAGACAGAGATTGTCGAAGACTACGATGAAGATTTCCTCGGGTATGTTGTTGATAATGATGATGACAGTGAGAGCAGAGGCGCGTTTATCAAAGAGATCCTATCTCGATCTGATGAGGAGGAAGACGGTGGAGAAGAGAACGACTTCCTTTAGCTTTTATTTAGAGTGGTTTGATGTGCAGAGTGTTTAGTAAGATATAATAGGTATGATTTATATACATTTAAGAGGTTAATATCCTTCTACTTCCTTATGGATACGTCTCAATTTATTCATCATCGTCCTCAAATCTTTCCAAAGTCGATTTCGCGCCTGGGATCTGAGTTCTGAGAGTGTATCTTTTTGGTATCTTATCTGGCCTCTATCTTGCTCTCAATGTGACAATCAGCTAACAATATTCGATGGCATGGCGGTATTGCATCAAGGTAATCAATAGGCGGAGAAGTAAAACAATTATATAAAGATGTCGTATACAACTGGAGACGATACGGTATCAAAATCTGAGGGAATCTCTCAACTATGCGGTGTTATGGACACGTTAGATTTAGATGCACCGTCTCAAACTAATGGAGAGGAAGAGTCATGTAGTGGTACCAATACAATGGATTATTCAAAAATTGATACCAGTATTAAGTATGTATTGGAGGAGGATGATGATAATGACGATATTGCAATAGAAGAATCAAGTGATGATGAGGAGGAAGAGAAACAGTTACCACCCAGCTTACTTTCTCGTTATTGCAAATGGTTATGTCCAGCTTGTTGCATGAGAATTCCACATACATGGCCACGAACTATTGGTATCATATTTGGGATTTGTTTTCCATTGTTTGGTTTAATTGGCATCGCTCTATTTTTCGGGTATTTCTTAGCCTTCCTCGAGGCCCCAGATGAAAAGGTTACCAACAACGATATCATTTCTACCCAAGAAATCCTTGCTCTACAAAAGCAGCTTGTAGATGAGATAACAAAGAAATTACCCAGTGTATGTTCATCTATGTTTATATTGGAACAATCAGGTGAATTATCATATGATAACTGCATTGCAAGAAACTTTAGTGCATTAAATTGTAGCGAGCCTGTTGATGTACGAAGAAATAAATGGATCGAAACACATATTCAAAGTGTGTTTGTCAAAGGTTCATCTGACAAATGTTCCAATATTAATATGACAAACGTGACAGAAGATAGAGCGATGAATATCAATATTACAGAGGAGTTGATAAAATTGAATGTAAGTAACATAAGCACAAATGGAGATGATCTAACTCAGTACATGGCACAGTGCGGTAGTGAAGCTTTGGATATAGCAAGTCAGTACAATTTTCAGAATGTAATAAAGCCGGGCCTCGCGGAATCTGATTTAACCTTTAATTGGTTACAATGTACAGCACCAAAAAGTAAGAAGAATGCAGGCACTGTCATAAAAGATGGCTTTAATGTGCTATTCAATGCATCTCAATTCCGTCCAAGTATTCAAGAGAATATTGTACGAACTGCTTGGGAACAAGATCAACAGCAGTTATATTGTCAATATGTCGAAGAGGACCTGAAAAGAAATCAAACTCTGCTCGATTCAAGGCTAAATGCCTTGTCCAATTCGTACATTGATGCTGACGGGTTTGATGATCGATGTTATGTCAACACTTGGGCTGGTGCATGGTTTTGGTTCACAGTGATGACCACAATGGGATATGGCAACACTGCTCCTACATCTGATGGTGGTAGAGCAATGATTTTCACCTTGGGTTTCTTCAGTATCGTTTTGTTTGCTGGAGTCCTTGCAAAAGCGGGTAGTATTGTTGCCGCCATTGTAGATGATTTCGTGGACAGATCTCCCTTTGAATGCTTAAATAGGCCTTGGATATTTACTATCTTCTGGGGTATCTTATACTATGCATGGATGATTTTCATAGCAAGTTATTATCAGTATTGGAATGAAGAGAGATTGGAAGATGATTCGATCGATTATGCTGATGCATATTGGTTTGCATATATAAGCACGACGACGGTTGGGCTGGGAGATTACTATCTCAATCATGCAGTGTTGATTGGGTTCGATTTGTTGGTTTGGCCTTTGATGTTTTTGTTTGGATTTGTACTACTCTCGTCATTCCTGAACAAGGTTGCTGAATGGATATATAGCTTCTTACCAAAGAACAGGGCCACATTCGAGGAAAAGCTTGCAAGTGAGAATGCACCACTGGTGCCCCGTTGTATCAAGAAGAGGATCCCTGAGCGATATCGGAAGAAAAAGAAGAAGAAAGTTGAAACAGAAATGCAAAATGAAGAAGATGATAGTGTAAGAGCTACAGCTCAAGATCCGGATCAATAGAGAATGTATTTGTTATAAAGTAAGGTATTGTTTGAACTGCTTATGCTACCTTCTCTTTGTCTTCGTTCTCTTCCTCTTTGAATGCCCATAGGTCTGATACTTGGCCATTAATATTTGCAACTAGGAGGGTACTTCCGACAAGGGCCGGATCTAGATAAAGCAAGGCCGGCTGTCCATTGTGATAGATTTCATTGGCTGTAAAGCATGCCGCTAGCCCTAAAGCATATGCCACAACTGCAACGCTAAAGTAAGAAACATTCTTCGGTTGCAATATCTCATCTGCTTTTGCCATTAGACCCACAAACAATCCCGGAATAACGACATCACCGAGACCTAATACACTAAACTCATAGTCTCTTGGAGTATCCGATGGAGGCGCAGGGAATATAAACTTTACTGGAGCCTCTACTTTTGTTGCTACCGTCATCATTACATCAGTACCGAAGACCCAAAAGATATCGTAACAGAACTATAGAGAAAATAGAAGTGTCAGTAATTGTACACAGAGTGATGTATGAGCATACTATATAAATTGTACTCACCAGCCCAGCAAGTAGGATAGCACCGGTTTGATAACTTCCAAGACTTATAGCTCCAAGACTAGTCAGTCCAATAGCCCAAGCAATAAAGTTGCTCACTATGAATTTGTTGTCCATTGCAATTGGCAACCAATAAATAATTGAGCATAATATTCCAAACCCAAGCGTTATTAATCCATCTAATGGCAGTGCAGGTTTGTCCAAGTCTAGCTTTTCTGCTACTGCTTCAGATACTGGTATCTCTGCAGTTGAGAAATCAATATTGGGAAAGATATTCCGTAGTATTGGTACACCAATATCGGATATTGATAAAGCTCCAAACAGTGTAACTACCACAGCATAGAAACTTGTAATATCTATACCATTCTTTAGAAGGAGGTACAATCCTCCAATAGCCAAAGATGCGCCAACAGGTGCATATAGGGCGTTGTCTCTAGACACTTGCTCTGGTTTATCAATAACTTCTTGTCTACCTCCCAAATATACTGTTGATACTGCTACTCCAAAGAAGTATAATATGGATAAATAACGCTCATTTCCAAGTAGAGGTAAAAATTGTAATGCTAATATAAATAGATACACATATTTATCTTCAGAGACACGTAGCTGACGTCGTACTTCACCTGCTTCTATTTCTTCAAGACGTTGTAATCTTAGACGTTTCTTCTTCTCTTCCTCGGTTTCTATTGGTTGTTGTTGTTTAATTTGCTTGTCATTATTAAAACCTTTGAAGAGGGAGGTGAAGAAGTTGTTGGTATCATCTGTTTCCGCTACATCATCTGTTGTTGTGCCACGTACTCGTGTTATTCTACTATTGATATCACTGTTTATTGTATAGCTATTTCTTGTTGTGTACGAGTGTGGAGCAAACGCCATCACTGACGTACATATCATTACTGCAATACAAAATTGAAGGAGGATTCGACACATCATCATCATCATATTAGATAATATTATATTGACAAATTTCTCAATAAACGCCGAGATGATATGAAGAATAGAAATATGAAGAAGGAAGCGACCAAGGTGAAGATGATGCCTGCCATTTAGATGTAGTAAACCCTTTGAGAGAGAGCATTCAATAGATAAGGACTACATGAGATGATTAAACTCCCAACGTTTGGCGAGTATCAATGTCGCAGTCAAAAATTGAAAATGAGAAAATTTGGAGTGTAGTCATTGCAATAGCGACGGCATATAATAAAGCAAGTAGCATACTTAGTAATGATATAGAGACGAGGAGATTAGTAACATAGTTGAGTTTATAAGCGAGAGCAACAATATCAATCATATTGCAAATTTGAAGTATATATCTAGGATACCCCTACTCAAAACATAAACCCAAAAAGATATTATACCATGAAACTAATATCAATCATTACCCTATCAAGTGCAATATCATCAGCCACAGCTACCGCAAAATCACATGATGATGTAGATGCCAAAGCACAAAAAGTTAGCCCAGAAAAAACTGACACAAAAGTCGACGGTAATCATCCACAACTACCAACCATTAGTAACAATCAACGACTACTAGAATCAATGACAACATCCGATTTACAATCGTCAACAAATCAATTTGTGAATGAGAATAGTTCATCTGTTAAATTGATTAAGAATAATGCCAAGAGAGATTACTACACTAGTACTAGTAGTGGTGGCAATACGTCGGAGGGAGGAAGAAAATTGGTATCTACTTCCGACAAAGTATCAGAGGTATCTAAGAAGAAAGGGGAGGAGCTCGACCAAGAGCATCGTCGTACACAATTACGTAAATCACGAAGAGGATTTCGTAAGGGTCGTAAAAAGTTAGGTAATCTACTAGGTGGACGAGGCGGTGGAGGTAAATGGGGAAAGACCGATTGGAATAACGACGATTGGAATGATGATGATTGGGGTGGAAAGTCTGGCAAGAGTGGAGGAGGAAGTCATGGTGACTGGGGGTACTCAAGAAGTTATGGTGGAAGCTGGGATGAATGGGGTAGTGGATCGGGTAAAAGTGGTAAGGACAGTGGATGGCATTCGTCTGGGGACAAGTGGGGAGGAGGAAAATTTGACTTTGGATTGTCGCGTTCGAAATGGGGAGATGATGATGGTTGGGGTAACTCGCGTAGCTTTGACTTTGACTTTGATTTAGACTTCAATCGTAAAGAGGTGAGATTAGATATTGCTGTTTGTGTGTGTAAATGAAAGCGGATACTCATTTAGGTATACACATATCTCATGTCTCTCCTTCTCTCTCTCGATGTCCTTATCCCGTGTAGCTATTCTATCTTCTCCCAGTAGCCTGTCCAAATGAATGCGTCAGCTCTTATATTGAGGACAACTACGAATTGAAAGACTCACTCAAAGAATGTCGTGAATATGAAGAGACTCAATTATGGAGAATCATATCTGACAGATCATTCATTATGATTGAGAGTTTTGACAATCCTGGCAAGTGTATCGGCGTTGATTATGATAAGGGTGACTCGGAACTAAACGTGGCGAAGATGTGCTTCAATGGTGAACTCGTATTAAGGGACTGTTACGATGCCGATTATGGAGCAGAATGGTACTTCACTGGTGGACAGCTTGTCAACTCGTTCTGTTGGAGTGCTGGTTTATCATCTGTCATGACTGTACTATTTGAGGATAAGAAGCAATTGATAAAGGAGTGCCAAAAGGATTTGACAGTCTATGGTGCAGTCGGAGAGGCATTGCTGAAGGCTGATACATTCATGTTTGTGAATCGACTACCTACGTCACCTATTGATATACCAGATGTCGATGATATCTTGGATGGGAAGATTCCCAAGCTGACAAAATCAAGCAATGATTAGCTTTTTTGGTCATGAATCTATTAGTATGGTGATGAATCCAAGGAATTGGATGGGTTGTATATGTCTCCTATCTTGTGTCAATGGCTTAGGGAGTGAGATTTGTTAATTTTGTGTTGAGAAGAGAATAACGGTGTCTAGTACATACTAATACATATTTTATAAGAAGAAGTAGGATGTAAATGCTCAAATGTGATTTGATATTGAGTATAGTGTGTTTAGCTCTTAAACCATACTATTTCGTGACAAATCGGTATGAGTCTACTACTGAGTTAATAGGGATACCCTAATCAAAACCTATTTGCTATCGGATAGTGCATACATTTGTTTATCTTGTATATATTCCAATACCTCGCTTGATAGCATTTTCTTCAAAACTGTTTCATCGGTCGATCTACGAACTGCAGATGATGATACCTCGGTTAATGTTGGTATATCAATAACTCGAATAGAAGACTGTGTTGAATTAATAAGTTGCCACTTTGCAATACTTTCCTGAAGTCGTTTGTTCTTCTCTACTGTAGAGTTGCTAATACTGTCTTCTTCTTTTCTTTTAAATACTACTATTCTATACCCAACTAATTTGAAAACATCTTCTGTTCTTCTCCATTTTCCACTTGCTAAATCAATAAAAGTATCAGTACCAAGTGCTATTGTGAAATCGATTGATGGTTCATTCTGGGTTAGCATATCTAATAATTCTGCAGTTCCTATTCTTAGAGATGTTTTCTGTTCATCATCTCTTTGATATACAAATGAAATATGTATTTGTAAGCTTGCCGGAACGAAATGGGTTTGCAAACACATAAACGTATTATTACATACTTACAATCCTTGAGATGCATTTTCAAAGCATACTTTCTCTGCATCCGATACAACTACATTCGGTATATCCTTAAAAAGAATCTGACACATTTCTTTACGTGTTTCAAATGGTGCCTGTTTCTCTCGTTTATTCTGCATTATCAACGAATAGTGGTTAGTTGCTAGCTACACATCAATGCACATACGTCATACGTCAGATTTGCACATCAACACTTACTCTGAACATATGTCGATATACTGGTAATATCCTTACTTCATCAAACCCCATTGATACCAGATGTTGAACAATACCTAAATGACCTCCCTGACCAGTTGGTGGATCGGCCGATAAACCAAATAGGCATACTTGCTTTCGTTTGCTCATGCTCTATCGTCGCCTACTAACTTCTAATTACATTACTTACTTGCTGAAAGCCGTTTGTGGAATAAAAGATACTGATCGTTTGGTCGCTGAAAAATTAGACTTGCCTCTCGTGCCCACTCTAATCACCTTCTTCATTGTTGACCTTCTAAACTGGGCCCTTCTATTCTAAACTGCTAAACACGATAACGCCTATCACTCATGGGATTACAGGTGAAAATGTATGTGTTGTTGCGCTGTCATAAATTCATTTACTTTTACCTTTGACTTTGAATCGATATACTCATCACAACACAACTCCTCTTTATCTTCGACTAACTCTAACTATTGCAAATCATTAATCTATCATGTGCAGAGCAACAACCACAACAGTATCAACAACAACTAACAAAACTCAATCTGGAAACAGTAGCGTCAGCGGAGGAGCAAGCAATAAGAAGATGCCATCATCGTCATCATTATCCAAGAAGAAGAAATCCAAGCCTGCATTTGACGGCGCTGCATTCGACAAGGATGGAAATTGTACAAAGCATAAGAGTGTTCAATTGGCAGAACAGGTAACACAGGATGGCCGTGTATTGTGGAAGGAGATTAAGATGGTAAGTTCTATCGATGTGTCTAAATATGCATTAGCTATCAAGATGTGCATAAGATATGATTGCAATGACCGTACGTATCCTAACTTTATAATATCTCTCTTCTATATCATACCTGTAGAACTGTCCCAAATGTGTAGCAGAGCATCACAGATCACGTCGTGTAACCTCCCTCGGTGGTGCCGGCAAAGTTAAGCGTGGTCGTACCCTCCATGGTATGAACAATCCACTCCGTGATACTCAAAAATCAAGTCGACACATGGATGCTGAGTTCGATACGCCGTTCAATTCTAAGGGTGTTTGTCATCATCATCCCAATGTACAAATGGCAACCAAGAAATTCAACGGTGGGTGGAAGATATTAATGACCGCCTGCCCCAGGTGTATCGAGGCCAAGTATGATGAAGATGTGGAGAGTGTGGCTAGTTCACGTTGTTCCTCTCGTGCAAGCTCTAAGCGTTCATCACGATCCAAGTCACGTAGTCGACAAGTTGATGAAGATGAGGGTAGTGTCTCATCACGGTCATCGAAACGATCGGTAACCTCTCGTACCCAAGCCATCAACGAGGCTGGTACCTTTGACAAAAATGGCTGCTGCACTTACCATCCCACAGTACAAGTTGCCAAGAAGAAGTTGCTCGGTGGTTGGAAAGAGTTTCGTCAGTGTCCAAAGTGTATCGATCCGTCCTATGATGATATGGCTGATAATGCATCAGTGTGTTCCAAATCATCGCGTCGATCAACTACCTCATTCCGTTCCACTGGTAGTACTCGGTCTAAGAAGAGTGCACGCAGTGTCAAGTCTAACTCGTCAAGGAAGGGTGGACGTAAGAATGATCGATATGGTGCCTTGCCCTTTGACGAGGAGGGATATTGTCATGCACACCCCTCGGTTCGTCTTGCCAAGAAGAAGGCCTTGGGTGGATGGAAGGTGTTGCATGATATCTGTCCTGACTGTGCTCAAGATTGTGAATCACTAGCTAGTTCCACTCGAAGTGGCCGATCTGGACGCTCACGCTCATCAAAGCGTTCGAGCAGTAAGAAGAAGGGTACTGGACGTGTCTTTGACGACTCAGGAAGTGATACCTCCTCGTACAAGTCTGGTAAATCATCCAGATCTACAAGTAGTCGTAAGAAGAAGATCCGTGTTAAGGATATGAGGTATACTGATGAGAATGGTAAAGAAGGACGGTATTCGGGTGACGTGAACGATGATCATCAGCCACACGGAAGTGGTAAGATGAAGTACAAGGATGGAAGTGTCTTCAATGGTGTGTGGAGTGAGGGATCGAGTGTGCATGGTAAGACTACTAAAAAGTCCTCTCGTAGCAGTGGTAGCTCGGTTAAGAGCAGTGATGATAAAAGCCGTTCTTCAAGCAGGAATAGATCAAGAAGTAAGAAGTCAAGCTCGGGAGATTGGGAGAACAAGCAGCAGTCTTCTGGTGCTAGTGTTGCCAACACTGTTCCTGCTTCGAACATGGATAGCAGTAGTACTGCTATTGCAGGCAACATCAAGGTGGTAAGGAAGATGAAATGGTTGGACTATTATGGTGATCCTGGCGAGTACAGCGGAGAGGTTGATACCACAGCCATGTTACCACATGGCCGAGGAAGTATGAAGTACGATCATGGATTGGTCTCAGAGGGATGTTGGGCAAATGGACAGTTCGTTGAGGGCAGCGAGTTGAACCTGAACCGTGATCCAAATCCTTCTAATAAGAAGAAGTCGAGTAGCAGCAAGTCTAGTTCGAAGAAGAAGTCAAGCAGTAGTAGCAGGTCTGGAGGTGAGAGGAGTAAGAAGTCGAGCAGTTCATCGGCATCTAGGGGTACAATGGATCCTTGAATGATTAGGAGACAACAATTTTGAGAAAGTTGTGTGTGCATTCAATATGTATGAATGTCATGTGTTGTGGTTAGTTGAGTTATATATGTTGTAGAAAAACGAAAGTCCAAACAGAGTCGTCGTGTTATAGGGAAGAATAAATTAAAAAGAATTATTTGTAATAATATTCCATATGAATCAGTACAAAAACTCAGCTGCCGTTCTAATTCAGTGAATATAAATGCATGCAAAACTACCTCAAGAGGCAAACAAACAACAACACAACTCTTGTGTATGAACCTAAGGTACAAATATATCTACCCTTGAGGCCCAAGGGTTCATATCAAAAACGATCATTTGGGCGGCCAAATCACAGTTCCACCACAAGATGATATCATACTCTACATCATATGGACTCTAGACTAGGAAAAGGTAGTAGCTGATGAATAATGACCCCACAATGCTCAAGACAATTTAATGAGGACATAAGAAAGAAAAATCAACTGCCACTTGAGAAATTTTGATTGAACCCGACTGCTCTGCCTACCCTTATCAAACCAAGATCGTAAGCAAGAAGGTCCACGATATATATCTATGAACTGCGTTGTTCTATACAACAAAGTGTATGCCCTAGATATAACGCCTTTTGTCGTGGTTAGATTGTGTGCATATCATATGCTCATTATTTTGGCATTGCAATAAAAACATATCATCCCACAATATCAAACAAATAATATAATATAGATATTATGTCAGACGACGGTGGTGGTATCAACATTGATGATGGCGGTGGTGGTGAAGAATCACGAGGTATCACTGAATATACCGAAACAACAACAGAGGGATTAGGTTCACGACTTCAAGGAGCCTGTTGGGGTATATGTTTAGGTATCATTCTATTTATCGGTGCTTTTCCTTTCCTATTCTGGAATGAAGGACGTGCAGTAGATCGTTACGAGGCTTTAAACGAGGCCGAGTCTGAAACAGTCACTGTCTCCGGAATGAATATAGATCCAGCAAATAATGGCAAAGTATTACATTTCACAGTTGACATTATGAATAATGGTACCGAGTTGATAGATACAACATTTGGTATTAAATCAATAGATGGATTAGTATTACGTCGTGAGGCAGATATGTACCAATGGAAGGAGAAGGTAACTACAACCACAAAGAAGGGATATGGTGGTAAGAAAACTACTACCAAGAATTATAGTTATGATAAGGTTTGGTCAAGTAGTCTAATTAATTCTGGATCATTCAAGAAGCCTGATGGACATCAGAATCCATCAACTATGGAGTTTACATCTAACACAATTACTGGCAATCCGATTACTATTGGTGCATATGTATTACCAGAAAGTTTGAAGAGTAGATTGAATTGGTTTAAAACTTTAAGTGGCATTACTAAGGATAACATTACAGATACTAACCTTCGTGATCGGGCAATCGTTACTGATGGAGAGATTTATTTTGCAAGCAAGATGACATCTCTCAATCCTACAACATCATCTAATACATCACCCAATACAAGTAGCGGTACAAGACAATACTTTGTAGTTGCACAAACGAATCGTAATTTACCAAGTTCATCAAATGTTAAGGTGGTATACACATCATACAATCTGAATGATGCCAAGGCATACATGATGAAAGAATTTTCATGCGGACCAGATTCGAATTATCCACAAAGAATGATTGTTGAGGTTATGAATGGTGTTGTCCAAGTTGAGCAATGTGGTGCATGCAATGTATTGTTCCCTCCCGGTGGCAACCCATTGAAACAATGTTGTAAGAATGGTTTGGTTAATGGAGAAAGTCAATTGCTGGAGAATGGATATAACAAGTTCTGGTGGGGAGGAGAAGAGATATATACAATGGTATCGGCTGCACGAAGCTATGTTAGTTCTCCGTATACTCTTGCAACTTACACTGTGGTGAACAATTACAATCCGGTCGTTCCGTGTAATCAACCCTCGGTATCTTCTCCACCAATGACTGTTCGTCCATCTACGCCACCCCCTGCTGCTGTTAGGGTAAGTTCATATGTTCATAGCAGACATATAAGTTTAACATTGCATTTCTCTAACCATTTGCTTCTCTTTCTAATCCCCAATAGCCTACTCTCCCAACTGCTCCTGTTACTCCTGTCACCCCAAATCCAACCACAAAACCTACCACTGCTCAGCCTACCCCAATTGTAAGTTCCATTTGTGTATGAATGCATGTAGTTTTAACGAAGCAGTTCTGGCCAACCGACATTATACTCAAACCATTTCTTTTTTACAGCCAACAACCAAACCTACCACTGCTCCGCCTACCCCTGCTCTAGTTCGTCCTCCACTTACTGGTGAATGCGTTGATACTGTAGACTATCAAGACATTTACGGTGGCACGTGTGCCGAGTATGAATCTAATGCAGCATGGTGTGGCGGATATGGGACGACAGGAGAGCCTGGCAAAACTCCTAATGAGAATTGTTGTGTATGTATAGCAAAACTAAGTGGCAGTGATGAAGAGGAGATTGTTCTTAATGGTGGTATCCGAGGCCTCAGGCGTCTACAGTCTACTACTGGCGGTGCCCAAATAGGTGACCAACGAGTAGCATGGTCTGAAGTGCCTCCATCCACCATTACAATTGTAGGTGTTCAACAAGACAACAATATTGCTGCCTTTGTGGCTGACAATGGCGAAGGAGGAGATGTTTTACTATTCAAGCAAGGACAATGGACATCTGTGCAAATGTATGATGAAGCTGAGGCGGCAAATGCAGCTACGACATGGATACTTCGATTTGTAGGCTTTCTTGCAATGTCGTTGGGTCTTTATCTTATCTTTAGGCCCATTGAAGTGTTTGCAGATATCATCCCATGCGTGGGAAGTATCATCGGATGCGGTATCATCTTCATGGCTATTTTTATTTCGGCATTCCTTTCTACTATTACAATTTCAATTGCATGGCTTGTCGCTCAACCAAAGATTGGTGCGATTGTCTTGGTTGTGATGTTAGTTGTCGTTGGTGGTTGTGGTTTCGGATACAAGAAGTTCAAAGGAAGGGGAAAGGATGATGATGAAGACGTCAATGAGAAGATTGACAAGCTTGGCAGTATAAACGATGATGAGGTTGTGAAGGTGGCGAGTACTACCATTCCCACTATCAATGCAGCCCCTGAGCAACCAGTAGTCGTTGCAACTACTTTGCCTGTTCCTTCCCAAGAAGCTGAAATCATTGTAGATGCTACACCAGAGCCATCTGAGTCGGCAGCTACTGTTCCTCAGCCATATGTACCCTAGCCTTTAGGAAGTTGGGCTGTGAAGATATCGTGATTGAACGCAAGTAATATGTGGTGCGGATTGGATTAGATATGGCAAAGTTGTACATAATCTAAATGTTTGATTCGTCATACAGTGCAATAATCGAACATATAATGTGATCTGAAGTGTATCTTATGTCTTAATACACTATCATATTTGACTCGTCGGTGGTGGCATATCTACATGCAGTATATGCCAAGACGTATCAGTGTAATATCTGCATGCAGTATATGCCAAGACGTCATTTCATGTGATTCCGTGTGTCTGTAATATCGGACAATATAGACTCTATTTATTCATACCAAGGTAGTGCATAATTTGAGTCCTTCATTTTTCTCTCATTTTTCGCCTCCCAAAAATCGACACGGTGCACGTAATCAAGCTCTATAGCCCCTTGACATACAATCCATACCAAAGAGCGTGACTGTATGGTTGGTATTAAATTATGACTGGTATTATGGATTCAAGTCAAGAGTCGTTAGCTTTATCCAACAATAGTGACGTTAGCAGCGACTCGTTACGATTATCCGCTGGTCGCATCAATCACAAGAAAATACTCACAGCCTTCTTTAAGAAGAAAGACCCGGAGAAGATTCAAGATATAGACAACATGTTATCCAAGTCAAAAGGGAAGGAAGCAAAACTGTTTCTCTTGCTAGCCAAACGGTATGATTGTAGCAATGCTCTAAACACCGTATTTGTAAAACTTGTTAAGGATGAGCATCATGAGGATGGCAATTACCTTGCCTTGACTACCTTGTACCTCTCAGTCTTCTTTCCCCAGGATGTGAATGAGGCAGCTAAACTCTGCCAGAGATACAAGAAGGAGGAATTATTCAAGCGATTATCATCCAACTTTCATGCCATTAACCCTTTAAAGATGAACAAGACTACTGCACTTAATTCTACCAAGCCAATTGATTATAAACAACTACTAACCGAGTTCTATCAGACAAATGATGAATCCAAGATTGCTGATGTTGAAGAGACGTTGGCAAAGCTTGAGGGAAGAGAAGCCATCCTATTTGCCATGCTGGCTACAAAATATCAAACTACCAATGCTTTGAATAGTGTCTTTGAGGAGCGTGTCAAGAATGTTCAAATCACTGATCACTTGTCACTGCTCAAGATTTATCTATCAGTCTTCCATCCATCATATCTACCAAATGCAAAATCATTGCTATTGAAGAATAAGGGTGATGAGGATAAGCTCTTTGCCGAGTTGGCTAACAAATTTAGTGCCGTTAATGCTTTGGATATCTGTGGTGATAGTATTGGTAAGGGAGGATTGAATATCATTAATGAGTCAAGCGAAGAGAAGGAGAATGCTGTTGTAGTTTCCAAGGAGAATGTAGTTAAAGTTTCCAAGAAGGTGACCAAGGACAAAAGTGGCGGTGTTGGCAAGAAGGCCAACATCAAGAAGGTCCGAAGGCCGTTGGGCAACTCTCGTCTTGTAAATGCTTGATTATTCTGTATCTTGTTTGATGTGAACTACTTCCGTTTTTCATTGGTATATTGTGTTTATATCTATTGATAGTTGATATGATGGGAGTGGGTATTGTTGTTGAAAGAGGTTTGACCTCGAGTATTTCTTGAATTAAGATTGCATCAACTATATATTATAAGTTAATCCAGTCAATCTTGGTAGCAGCTGTTTATTGTTACATATGATACATATTCTGTTCAATTCTCTAGCGTTTGTCTGTTCAGTATCTATTTTTGTGCAGTAGTAGGCGACGCTCACGTCTAGTAGTCGTTGATAATATGGCAAGGCTCTTGCAATAGCTCTCTTGGTGGCTGTAACACGGTCAAGGCTCCTGCCTGCTCGTCCCTTACTTCGTACGCATCCATGACTTGCCCCCATGCGCCGGCTTGGATTGCCTTCTGAACCAAGTGATGATCCTCAGGTGCTAGCGGCGTCATCTCACTCGATGGTCTAGCATCAAAGTCCCATGGCCTTCCCCTGCAAAGGTTAAATAGTTTCAAAGATAGAATTGTTAGACTATTGAGATATATGTTTGGTATATAAGAAGGGTTTGTCTGTTGCTCAGGAAGAATAGGTATCGCTCAAATATTGATCGGATGTCCATATCTACTTTTGTGTTTTTGTTTCATCAATGCAACAGAGAGATGACATATCATGTGCACAAAAAGAGAACTTACATGTATCTTTGATTCCAATATCCGTCACCACTTATGTTCTTCACAGCGGCACCATTGATGCCTCCGAAGGCTAGGCCTTGGTCATATAAATCACCGTGTTTATTGACAAATACTGATAAGGCATCCAGTGCTTCGGCACTGATAGAGAACTCTGTGGAGGGAAGTGTGAGAAGAAACTTGTTAGATGCCAAACAATTCACTACCCAAATCAATTATAGATTTCTCACCTTGGACATAAACTCCAATCTTGAGATTAAAGTGACGCCGATAATCCTCAATCGTAGCCTTCACCTTGGCACGTTCCCAATCAGAAAGTGCTGACCTTGGAAAGGCGTAAGGCTGGAAGGAGTAGTTACCGCCACTCCTAGGCGACCGTGCCATTCCATCAACCGTGGCAGTAATATCATTGACTTGGCCAGTTTCAACGGTACCACAGCATCCTCGCTCGGCAGCCTCCATAATACTAGATCGTTTCCACATTAAAGATCCTCCGTTGAAGTACACGGTGTCTCCGTTCTTCACCTCATTGGCATGGCAGGCTCGTTGTAAATCACCCACTGAATGGAAGAACAGCAGTGGTGTTAATGGATAAGAACAACCTTTGCCAATCACACGCAGCTCGTCCATATCAAAGCTACCTATTCCCTCGATGATCAGTCCTCTAGTTCTCAATGAATCTATAAGTCGTGACCACACCCTCGGGGGAACACGTCGTGACTTGAGATCGAGTACGAGTCGAAGTGGTTCACCCAATACTGTTGATATTCGTTCAATATCATGCGTCATCTTATGGGAAGCGTGTGGGTTGATCGGGAACGTCGATGATGAGGCACCTCTTCCACTTGTCTTGTTGTCAGATTCATTCATACCGAGACAAAGGCTCATCCCACACATTCCCATACCAAAAGATGATGATGTTGGTGTTGCGGGCGAGAACATGTCGTTGTTTGTCAACAGATCCGACGCATCATCGTCCCCGCCATAACAATCCAAGGCTTTGTCGTTGCCATCTTGATCTTCAATAATATCATCACCGTCCTCAGTCCCCGCCCTTACCTCGTTGACACTACTATCTCTTCTTAGAAACATTCTTTCCAACAAGCCAGACAAGCCACGTTCGCCTATTTTAGCTGGACGGTTCTTCACCAACAAATGTTGTTGATGCTGTCGACTTCCATTATTGCCAGTGTTGCTCTTGCTTGATGTAGATGAACTCTTGGTGGCAATACCATCATCACCCGAAGTTGCAGCATCAGACTTGCTACTCTTGACAAGTAATGATAATGTTTGAGAAAATACATGTATCCATGTTTCCATAAACATACCCTTGCTACCTCCGGAGCTTCCAGATGTTGGTCTTCTTCCCGTATTAGATTGTTGTTGCTGCTGTTGTTTTCCATTCTTGGTATCATTGGCTGTAGAATTATTCAATATAGATGGATCCAAAAGGGCTTCAAAGTCACGCTGTTCCTCATCATCATCCCAATCCGACGTTGTATTCATATTAATGGATATTTCCGCTTCGGTATTTCCCACACGGAGTGAAACACGTTTACTTGATCGTGAGGGTGAATGTGATGGTGGATTATCTCTTGATGATTTCACAACTCTTCCAAAGTTATACTTTGGTGCCACACCCATTGCCTCCAGAACCAATTGAGACATTGACCCGTGTGCTATAATAGTACGTCGCATTAACTGGGATACTAATCGATCAACCTCCACTTGTGCGGCAGTGTGTGATTGCAATATATCGAAATCATCATCATTCTCATCATCTTCGTCGTCTATGTCGTTGTCTATACACTGTGTACCACGAGTATTCTCAGAGTTCATTATCCCCACACCACTACCTCGACTTGACGTTCTATTATATTTCATGGCAGTAGCAACAGCCTTCTTCCGTTCACGCTTTATCCGTATCTTACGCAACTTAACTTCCAATTTGTCCACAATTGACATTGCGTTATCAACTTGTTTTACTAAACTTGGATCTAAGAATACATCCCATTCTAATGCCGGCTTGTTATACCTTGGCTTGGGTGGTATTGCTGTTGTTGATACACCTACACCTAACGTCGTAACTTCTATACCACTGGCCGTTTCGGGAATTGGATCAGGTTCAGGCTGTTTTCGTCTTTTACTAGCCATACCATGTAGTGGATTAGTAGTTGTAGTATTGTGAGCAGTAGTAGTATGTCGCTGTGGTTGATATCCCATCATACTATTCCTATAACCAAAGTTATTCCCATTCGAACCAATGGTAACAACTGATTCAGTATATCCACCACCTGAAACGAAGGATTGTCTATCATCTAAATCTTCTTCGTGATTTGCAGTGTTCAATGGTATAGGCTGTTGTAATAATTGTATACCCTGCATAAATTTTATTGTACGACGTCCTGAATCGGAATTCCATATACCGAATGCAGAAACTACTGGATTATTCTCTGCCCATTTCATTACTTAAGGGTTGGAAGAGGTAGTGGAAAAGGTGAGCGACAAGCAGTTCAACTCAGTTTCAAATGTGCACACAAAGCACACTTACTCTTGACAGGATCAGATAATATAACATCAGACTTGCCATCACCATTAGTTACTGTTGTTGTTGCAGTATTTGTACTAGTATCAACAGTACAAGATGACAATCGTTTCAATCGTTCCACTGATGATATCCTCTTCAATCTAGCCTTTGGTACTCCCTGTTTATCATTATTATTGTTGCTCTGTTGTTGTTCATTTATAGTTCCTACTTTAGCAGCATCTCTATCTCTACTACCCTCCATCCTAGCCTCCTTCACACTCTTCGGTATACTATTACTATTCTTTAATAATATACTTAATTCATAATAGGCACTCGGAAGTAGTTTCTTTAATATACTTGCAAACTTTGAATCAGTAATGAATAGGGGGGCTGCGGCGGCATATCCACCATGTACGTATGGTATTTGATGTAGTGGTGTTATTGATTTTGCATTATTTTGGGATGTTGTTTGTATTGCTGTAGTATTTGCAGGACTGAGTGGGGGACTGAGTGGTCTATTGTTAGATGGTGGATGCATATTATTGTTGTTGCTTTGTTGTTGCAAATAGTTTGGATTTTGTAATGGTGGATAGTGATGAATGTTTGCATATTGATTCGATATAGTATTTCTTTGATCTAATTGCGCTAGTGCAGCTTGAGATAATATTGGTGTACTTCTCCCTGATGCATTATGCTCAGCAAAATTTGAAGAGGAAGTAGTGCTCTCCTTACTGCTGGATGGTATCAACTCGGGTGGTGAAGTTTTGCCACTCGTCTTACCACTATTTGCATCTATATTATTACCAATATGAACATCTTCTAACTCGTCATCGTCATCTTCTTCGTCTGTATGCTTATCCACTAAACTACTTACAGGACTTGGCATTCTATTGGAACTCACACCACTATGTGGCGAAGAAGATGAATGACGAGTTAATATACGCAATTGTGTTTTGTTCATTGCAGGTGGTGGTCTTGGTGAATTGCTACTGCTACTATTGCGTTTAATACATGGTGGTTGAATTGGTGGTAGTGGAGATATATTATTGCTTCTTGAAGAGTTGGTTTGATGCACATGTTGTGCACCGTTAGTTTCAACGGGTGAAATGCGTGACATAGCGATCTACAAACTATCAACTATCTATAAAGATGCATTGCAATGCATTTAGGGAACATATCTGAGCATATATGTCTATCATTTACCGCCACAATATGATAGGAGCCGCCAACGCTATGTATTGCAATTTTAATTTGCTCTACACATGAATTGCTCAATGAGTCCCTCCTGGGTCCCGTAAAATGGCTAACTTATGTATTTCTTTTCGCCTCCGTAAAAGAAAAAACTCGGAAAAGTGGCCGGCCATTCCTTTCCACGACTTAGTCCTGGAAAGGAATAGCCGGCCACTTTTTTATATTTTTCTAATATTGACGCCGAAAAGAAATACATAAGTTGGCATTTTTCACTTTATTGTAATTGGGAGTCTTTAAGATACCTGAGCAATTCATGTGAGATATCTCATTTTATCCGCACGAGGATACCGTGCTAGACCGTACGTAACTTTCGACCGTACCAATCTATATTTACTTATACGGACATAAAGTACGGTTTGAGTAAGAAAATAGTCCGTGATCTGCCAAAATGACAGTTGCAATTGAACAACAACTTGCCTCAATTATCGGCGGCCCCTTGCCAAACATACCTTCTATACATCCTATTATTTATAACTAAATGAACAACAATACAATAATAATGCCAGTACGTAAACGATCACCAACCTCTGGAAATTCCACCGTCTATACCCAACCAACTTTCACAACTTTACCTGAAAATCCACAAACCTCTTTCCAAACAATGAGACAAGTTAATCCAGACGGTACGTCAACTGTATATCATGTACATGATAGTATAAATGGTGGAATGGTTGGTGGATTACCGCCTCAGGTTGTCTTAGGGGGCGGTGGTGGTATCCCATTGCAGCAAACGCATCATATTATGTCACAACAACAACAACAACAGGCCCCAATAAGTGGTGGAATGGTATATCCCTCTTACGGACAACAACAACAACAACCGAATATAGTATATGTACAATCAGATGAATATTCCGACTCTGATGTTGAATCAGATAATGAAGAATCAACTGCATTAGTACAACACAACCAATCTCAACAATCACCCAAAAATAAGAAAAGGATAAAATGTTGTCTAAATTCCAAATCAACATCGACAATATGTATACTAACATCAATAATATTTGCAATTAGCTTCATTATTGGATATATTTTCTTAATTGATGCAATTGTTACCAATAATCGTAATAATCATTCCTCTTATAATAATGGTAATCAGAATGTAATGCCTGGTAGTAGTTTACGAATTGGTAGTAGGGCGTATCGCGGTGGTATACCATCTCATATTCAACACCAACAAGATGAGGAGGATGGTAAAGTGTATAATACACCATTGAATACAGAATTAGAAGAAAAATTAGGATTAACTGAAAAGTATTATGTAGTTAAACCGATGATATCGGAAATATCTGTTAGTAAATTACCAACTAGTTCAGAGGGTGGTGTGGTTGGTAATTTGGGTGGGGCTGGCGGTGGTGCACAGCAGCAGTATCAACGTCCTATTCAAGTTGGTGAGCAAAATAATCAATTGGTACAAGAACCACGAAATGGTAATGTTGGGGTAGGTGGTGGTGGAAGTCATATGAAAGATGTAATTGAGGAACAGAAACAGCAAGAGACTAGGACTGTCCCGGGTATTGTTCCAAGAGTTAGCGAGCAGGACGGTCCTGTACGGAGAAGGAAATAATTATGGTTTATTAATGAAGAGGTGCTGGATTGAGGGGTAGTTATGTGGAAGGAATGAGTCGGAGGGGGAATATAACAAAATGTGTATGACAAAATCAAAAAGTTCATACACCAAAAGTGTCGTTAAAGTATGGGGTTGAGGGAAATATGTAGGCTAATACAGTTTATATCTAGCCTTAATCTAGCCTTAAACTATTGTGTTTCATGCTTATGTACAAGTACTTTACCACTTTTGCAAAACAATCAAATCAGGACAGGATATAAAACATCAACATGTACTTTTAATATATAGTCTCATCTGAGGTAGGATAGGCAGTAAACTCTTCTACCTTCTTACTGAACAATGTACTGCTTCCAATCATACTCTTCACTTGCTGATACTCGACTTGAGCCACTACGAGTTCGGCTACCCTTTTTCAAGTAAACAGTTTGATCTTGCTCTTCTGTTACTTTGCTAGATCTTGATTCCTTTCTTTTGAGTAAGGTTTCCTGATACTCTTCTTTCCTACTGCTGTCAGACTTCTTTTTCTTCTTCTTTGGAGCCTCAGGACGGTCATTCCTCCAATCTTGTTCTTTCACCTTATTCGGGTCCTTTTGTTTTGTTCCATACCATGTCCTTGGCTTATGCTGGAATAAGGATCGAGAGGGGAGTGGCCTGGATGATACAGGCTTCAAACGAATGTTTGGCTTCTTTGGCACAACTTTCTTAACCCTATCTACACCGTTCCTACTCCGTTCTTTCATACCATCCATACTATTCCTACTACGCTCTTTCATACTTTCTACACGATTTCTACTTCGCTGTTTCATCTCGACGATACTTTCTTGAATCCTATCCGTTTTAATACGAGGACGTGATATGCTACGGATTCTTCTTTGACGTTGCTTATTATTGATGCTGTTAGTATACATCTTGTTGTAATGAACATGTGTGTTTGATGATGGCCCACTACTAGTCATTGTTGATGATGGCCGACGATGATTATTTCCTCTCATTTGGTTTTCCTTGGTAGTATCTGGAGGAGGATACTCCCTCGTATCATCAGTACTGTTGCTACTACGACGCCGAGGGGGGTTCCTCTTTACTCTTACCCTCGATTGGATGTTATTGATACCCGCTGCTGAGAGCATTTTACTCCCCATGATTATTATAATATGGAAATGGTATGGATTTGCAATTCTATGAGAAAGAGGAGTGAGGAGGAAATACCTGTTGTTGTCGACGACGTCGCTTCTTTTGCTTCTTTGTAACTATGGCAGTTGATACAGCAATGTCAAATCTCTTCTTCTTTAGTATACGTGTTTACGATCATTATATCCTGTTATCTAAATTGTTTGCAATAGTGATGACACTATCGAACTTGTTTTTGGCCATGATTGACAGTGATTGAGTAATAATAAATAGTCTAGACAGTTGGTTATTTCAAAGAGGCGGTATCCCAAAAAAGGCCGTAACATTCTGCGATTGATGCCACCACCGACAACGATTACAATCACAAACTCCCCCTACCAACAAGCAACGTGCTATTGAATATAGTAATAGTGCAGATATACTTAAAGCTTTATATAGCAAATAGTAATCTGACCGACTACACAACAACGATTGCAACAGCTCTCTGGCTCAAGGACACATCATAATAAAAAACATACATAATAATAATTGCAAAATAGAATAGACTGCTAGTATTACTATTAATGTGGCACGCCATGTCTCCTCCACAAATTACACCTAATGGACAAACAACAACGATACCAAATGGTGATGGATCGTCGACGGTTTATGTACATCATATATCACACGGTACTGCTCCACAAGTAGCTCCTCAAACTGCACCGCTACCTCAACAAACATATCCTATGCCCATGCCATACCCATATCCTATGCAAGCTCCACCGTATGCCTACCCTCCAGCTCCATCATCATACGGTAGTCCATTTCAACAACAACCTACGGTAATAATAATGAATGCCGATGCACCAAAGGATGATAAGAAAAAGAAGAAGAAAGAAAAACCAAAGGATGAACCAAAAGATGAAGAAGCAGCACCTCCGCCGCCACCACCAGAGCCCGAGCCTGAGGAAGAACGTGAACCCCCTCCACCCGAACCACTACAGAAAATGAGTAAATTCAGTATCGTATCACTAGTCATGCTAGGCATCGCCTTTATATTTGGGACAGCATGTATAATCGAACTCAATCAGGCCGAGGACGCTCGCTTAGAGGACAACTTGTCAGGAGAGGAATTAAGTCAGTATAATGAATACAGTTCAAATCGAACAGTATCATTAAGTTTGGGATGTGTCTCATCCATATGTTTTACAGTGGCAACATTACTATCCTTCTATGCGGGTATGAGACATAAAGCAAAGGCCTCGGGTAAAAAACATTGCTGTCTAAGTGCATTCCTATTGGCATCCTGGATTATATTTGTCATGACAACGCTTATTGATTTGATTATATTTGTTATGGCATTTAATCCCCAGAATGTGATCTATCCAGAGGCTGTATTGATTAGCTTTTTGGGATCTCTATTCTCTTGGATGTTAATGTTTGGTCATTCAGAAATTGCTAGGAAGGCTGATTATACTGGCAACTGTTGTACTCCTTGCAACAAATAGAGACTGTGTTATAATCTGATAGAGACTGTATTATATGTCAAAGAGGTTGATATTGTACAATAAGATACGGATAATGGAAGTATGTCAGTTAAAGATAGAAGAGCACTGTTCACTACAAGTATTCTCCGATCTCTATTTTACATTTATATATATACCTAGCTGCTTTTGGATATGTTGTATTCAGCAGAACAACTAAACTCTTTCTTCTCACACCATGTATGTCCGTCTAGATACTTCTGCATATCCAAACATGAATAGCCAACTCATGAAATTCCCTATGACAGCAATCCATATACCTTCAGGCCATATAGGCTTCAAATCATCATCGAATGATACTACTAGTATGATGATATTTAAGATCAATACCATAACAAAGGTAATCCAAGCAGCTATCGAAAATGCCGAAGATATATTCAGCCTTCCTTCTCGTTCTCCCCTCTTCTTATATCTTAATCCAGCAAAGAATAAGAATAGTATTGCAACTGTAAAACAAAATGCCGATGCTGCTGCCATTCCTATTGCAAGTATTCGTTCTGATTTGTATTGTTCATTATCTGTGAATTCCATATATGTATCATATAATTCTATCCATAGATTTTCAGCTTCTGTCGTTCCATATATTGATGTTGCACCGAACGCTAATGCAATTAAAAGTAATATTATTGATACGATTACGAATTTGGAAAACTTTTGTGGTTCTTTAGGAGGTGGCGGCGGCGGTGGTGGATCAGCCTTTGGTGGCGGTGGTGGCGGTGGCTTTGCAATCTCTTCGTCTGATTCTGAATCATCATCTGGTGGAGATTTCTCGATAACTATTATCACTGGACCTTGACCTTGCTGTTGTTGATAAGGATATACTGGCATCATTTGCTGTTGTGGATACATCCATTGCGGTTGCCACCACATGATTTGTCTTCTTGCTCTAAACTTTCAATACGGGTGAAACGATGGAGAGATGATATGTAGAATACTATTGTACAAGAGGGAGGCACTATATGTCTATTGATCATTATCTATCTATCACAGCGGCTGGGGGGAAGTCTGAATTTGACAAGTAACATTTTGTTGGGGGTATCCAGGATACAAGTCAAAAAAAGCACTCCCTCCTTCTACTTGAGGAGTTGATTGCTTATACATTGCACCTTACTTAATCTAATGTTACATTAATGTTATAACCTACATGATACCATTTAGCCTAGCTAGTGCTAGCTTCTCCTCTCCTCTCCGTTATTTCATCTGCAGAAGTTGCCATGATAAGAGCTCTTTCAGCACTGACCAAATCCCCTGTTGTTTCGTCGGTGGCTCGTCCAGTGTAAATTCTTCTTGCAACTTTGAGATCATCCCAAAATACTTTCTTTTTCACAGGCAGTACCTCCTTCAATCGAAACATACCGGCAGCGCCAACAGCAACCATGATTACATTGGCTACTGTTAGGAGTAAAGAGAGCACACCCATATAATGATATGGATCTTCATCTTCTACTATTAACTTTTCAAATTCTTCGTCATTATAGATAACCTTGACTGAGAAAGATTTCCAATCTTCATCTTCGATAATAGCCATTACCCATAATATACCACAGTTCACTGTATGAGGAGAGAGATGTGATATTGTCAAAGACGAAGCTTAGGATATATACCATACTCATATGTATGCACAACAACACTGAAAGTATCTCACCAGCGGGAGGCAACAATGATGCACTAATAGCCACTCCTACTAAGCTAGAAGTTTGATCGTCTATGACTGACAAAGCAACACCTAAGCCACTAAAGAATGCAATCCTGAGAATGAGAAAGGAGCGATGAATATAAGTTCTTGCAGCCAACTGATGACAATGAAGGTAGATCAATGTAAGAAAACTCTTCCTACTTACGCTATTCCAGCATAGAACGTGGTTGGCTCCCCACGGACTCGCATTTCAGCAGTTGGCCAGTCTTTTGCCATAACAGTCCAAGAACAACACGCCCCGATGATTAAGCCTAGCACAATGCAAAGCAAAACAGATAGTATCTCATTCTTCATGGAACGTTTGATTAGTGGTACATCCCAGATTATAAGACCATATGCCATACCAAGTACTGGACCCATAATCGGTGATAGTAACATGCTACTGATTACAGTTGTTGCACTGTCAATTGCCAAGCCAATACCGGCGACAATGCTAAACATTATAGAAGTGCATAAGATGTGAGCTTTTTGTTCTTCAAATTAATCATTGCAACAAAAGAGCATATCCCAACTCACCTTGCTACCATTATCAAAACAGTATAATTAAAGTTCCAATCCACTCCCTCGCTAATCTTATCATGCATACGCTTAATTCTTATAATCTGTTCCATTGATACATTAGCAGTTGTTGTACTTGCTCTAAATACATTTCGTACATCTTGTGCATTAACTTTCCTACCGGGAGAAATATCTGTAGATTGATCAGTCGTTGTACCAGTTGTATTGTTACTTTTTAAACTTTTCCTATTCGTTGACGTTGGACTATTGTTGAAAGTAACAGCAGACATCATCACTGGATCCCCCGGTGTTGTTCGTATTGCTTTTATATCAATATCTACTTCTGTCGATGTATCACCGCCGGTTTCTATATCTCTAACATCCTCTGTAATCAACGGAGAGTTACCGGTGGCGGCGATATTTGTTGGTATCAAGCCAACGTCATCTACATTCTCTTCCATATCCTCAATTATTGATGTATTGAATATTATATTATGAGAGTGCTGAAGATACTTCTGTATTTTGCAATAAGATATCGACAACGAGAGTCGATATAAAGGTACAAACTATATCACCCACAGCCCACAGAAGAGGAATGGCAAGAGCGTAGATTGATTCAGGAAGATAGTGATGGCTTGGTTGGGGGAGATGATAGCAGTTATCATAGCAATAGTAGAGCCTAAACGGATATTTGGGTATCGAAGATACTTTTTGTTCACGTCGTTCATAAACTAATGCTTGCAACAAAGCAAAACTTGCTATAATAAATATTAGTAGTGGATGAATTAAATGGTGTCAATATATAATGGGCTTGTTCAAGGGCGAGGCCGCGCCGCCACAAACAGGAAGCTGCGGGCATTTGCGCTTTCGGCGATACGGTATCTTTCACATGAAAACTCAACGCATGCCGTGATCTCGTTTCATCTCGAGATCATCACGTCTCATCTCGTGATGAATCATTTCATCTCGTGATATCACGTGCGTTGAGAATTGCAATACAAATTGCAATAGTTATCGCCGATTCATCACGAGATGAATCGTCTCGTCTCGTGACATCTCGTCTCGTCTCGAGATCATCTCGTGATGATCACGAGATGATTTTCGTGGTGCCCAACTACATATCGCCAAAAGGACTATTTAGTGGGCAAGGCCCGCAGCTTCCAGGCATGACGATTGCATCATTTGTTCTTGCTATTGTTGCAATATGCATTGGAGTAGCAGCTCTGATTATGTCGATCATAAATACTGTTCGAATAACTCGAATGAATAGACAGATAATAAATCGTTCTGACGGCAGCACACCAGTCGTCAATCCATCAACTACAACATCTTCTAGCAACAACTTATCTGCACAAAGAACAATATCAATAAAACCACCATATTATGCATGCATATTTACATCAGTACAAAATAAATCAGTACCCACAGCACTAGATGGGTATAGTACACTTGCAAAAGAAATGGAGGAACTAGCCAAACAACAAAATGGATATCTAGGTATCGACAGTTCTCCTGGTATCACAATATCTTATTGGAAAAGTAGTGATTCAATGAGAGAATGGAAAGAACAAGTTGATCATAGAGCGGCACAACTTTTGGGTAAGGGACGATTTTATAATGATTATCATGTTCATATTGCCAAGGTTGAGCGTGAATATGCATTGAAAAAACAGCAGTAAACGAGATGATGAATCTATGGATGGAGAAGAGTATCATTTAAACATAGGATACCCATCAAGGTATCTAGATGTCTCGGGCTCAATGCTCAGGTTCGGTAGTATTCCAATCGGTTATCAACAATATAGCATAAATCGGGTGTTTTCAAGAGGAGACAACAGGCTGAGTTTCTGGGCTCTGTGCAGTCTTCTCGTCTTCTCTTCAACTTGACCCTTGGTCTTGCTACTTGGACAGTGTCGGGATTCCTTTGCCAAATGAGAACTCTACCAAAACATGCTCAGCTGAATCTCTCTTATTGTTCACATTTCTACTTCAATCGTTGTCAAACTTCCATATGATCAAGAGCATCTTTGGACATGATCTTGCTAGATGATTAATGCAACAACTATCGTCTCATAATTTCAAAGTTTACCAACAAGCATAACAACAAAACAACAAAATATATAAAGAAGTATTACACAAACAAACAAACATAGATGATGATGATTCTCCAATTACTACTAGCATTCCTCATTGCAACTTCCAGTGCAACTCAGACTACTCGAACTCGAAAGACGTGTAGGTCAGGTAAACGAGATGCCAAGAGAGCTGTACAGCGCCTATATAGAGGAGACTGCAACAATGCTTTGGATAATGCCTTCACCGAAGATGTGAACCGTATGCGAGATAGGACATTCCCTCGTTTTGCTAAAAACTGGCGGGATCGTGCATACAACGAGTGCGGAAGAGATGCAATTAGGAAGGAGCTCGACCGTATTGGTAGACGGTGCCGTAACAGTCAAGAGGCTGCCGGTGACTGTAGTGAGCTTGGAGAGACGGCTGCCACTATAATTGTTGATAATTCTGGAGTATGCCCTAGGCATTTCCGCCGACAGAGAAAGCGGAACAACCTCAAGAAGTTCCGTGAAGAATGCCGTAGTGTTGCATATGGACAGTGCAAGGGATACATTGACGATGCTGTCCATAATTGTGGTGGAGATGGTCTAAGTCTTCGTGAACAATCTCATTTACAGGATGAGTGTGAGGATAAGGTTGATAGCTTGACTGGGCATGGAGGCGATGTCGACTTTATGAATGATCAGTTTCTTGAGGGATACTCAGGTGATGAATCGGCCTCAAGTGAAGACTGGGATTATGAAACTAGTGAGGAGTGGTAAAGGAAATGATATTGTTTTGGTATGAATACTGTAATGTCTTGAATATGTTTGGCAAATGATTCGTCCTGTATTGATAATAACTAAGATCCAATTTAAACACAAGAACAAACATAACCAAAGAAGATCAACCTGATACTACACACAACATATGAGAGCAATCTCTCCTCTTCAGATAGGACACCACTAGAGACTACAACCTGATACTACACACCACAATGAAGACTTCAGCCTGCTACTTACGCCAATATATTAAACATTGTGTATGATGGGAAAGGTATCCTCGTTGCTTCGCCATTGTACTACACATTTTCCTCCTCATGTGTTGTGACGCACGATGAGCATCGATCGCTCACTACAAGCAATAGCGGCACAACAACTAACAACATACATAAGAATTGAAGAAGAGTACTACCGTCTCTATAAACTCTCGGCGATTACATATATATCTTCAGTTCGGCGGCGCCGAGTCGGAGTATAAAAAAATAATCAATAATGCCACTATCAAAAAGTAATCATCATCGAGGTCGATATACCATCATCAATATCTTAACAATATCAAGTATGATGTTATATACTGCCACTGCTTTCCGACAAGGTGTGACCAGTGTTATCAGTAGTAGCGGTAGTATTATTAGTCGTCGTAGTAGTGCTGCCTCGTCTGCGGCATTTGTGTCATTGCAAAATAGACATCAACAACAACAAGGTGCATCAAAACATAGTAGTTTTGCGCCTCGCAGTACATCATTCCATCATCATCAAACTACAACTACTACTAAACTATTCTCAACATTAACAAAAGAAGAATCATCAACAACAATAAAAGATACACAATACGATCAAACAAACATATCCAAAGGTCTAGCAAACACATCCTACGAACCATCAACATTTGAAAATGAAATCTATACATGGTGGGAAACCTCAGGTTGTTTTCTACCTGATTCCAAACAATCACCAAGTGTATCTAAAGGTAATAATAAACAACCATATGTCTTACCAATGCCACCACCAAATGTTACAGGACGGTTACACATGGGTCACGCAATATTCGTTGCTTTGCAAGATGTATTAGCAAGATTTCATCGTATGCGTGGCCGTCCAGTGTTATGGACTCCCGGCACTGACCATGCAGGTATAGCAACACAATTGCAAGTTGAGAAATTACTAATGAGTGAAGGTAAGAAACGTGCCACACCAGAAGAAATTGAAGCAGCTGCTGGTAACTCCGATGAATTATCAAAATTAGTATCACGTGAAGAATTTTTAAAACGAACATGGGAATATAAAGAAGAACAAGGTGGTGCCATTACATTTCAATTACGTTCACTTGGTGCTAGTGCAGATTGGACACGTGAACGATTTACAATGGATGCAGATTTAAGTGTGGGTGTTTCGGAAGCTTTTTGTAGATTACATGATAAAGGACTAGTCTATCGTGGTACATACATGGTGAATTGGAGTCCTGGATTAATGACTGCTGTATCAGATTTAGAAGTTGAATATACAAATGAGGATGGTACATTATACTATTTTAAATATATGGTTGAAGATGAGGATAATGTTGGTGTGGCAAAAGAAGATGGTGAACATTTAGCAGTGGCAACGACAAGACCTGAAACAATCTTTGGTGATACTGCCGTGTGTGTTAATCCCAATGATGAACGATATACACATTTAATTGGTAAACGTGTTTTGGTACCAATGTCTGAAAATGACGACGGCAAAGCAAGATCGATACCAATTATTAGTGATGAGTATGTTGATGTGGAATTTGGTACAGGTGCCCTTAAAATCACACCAGGACATGATCCCAACGATTATGATATTGGTAAGAAGCACTCCTTAGATATTATCAACATTATGAATAAAGACGCAACAATGAATGATAAATGTGGACAAAACTATGTCGGATTAGATCGCTTCGATGCCCGATCAAAATTATGGTCTGATATGAAAGAAGTTGGATTGGTAATTAAGGAAGAAGATCACGTTCAGCGTGTGCCTCGGTCACAACGGGGTGGTGAAATTATTGAACCGTTAGTTAGTAAACAATGGTTTGTTAAGACTGAGGGTATGGGTGCTAAGGCATTGGAGGCTGTGAAGGGTGGTGATATTACTATTGTACCTTCGAGATTTGAGAAAGTTTGGTATAGTTGGTTAACTGATATCCGTGATTGGTACGTTCTCTTTGTTGTGTATGATGTGATGGGTTGGGCTGTTTGCTTTGTGTTGTTTCTCTCTTTGTTCTTTTAACAAATCTGATCCATATCATCACATGTGATACATACATAGGTGTATCTCACGTCAACTGTGGTGGGGACATCGTATTCCAGTGTGGTATGTCGGTACTGATGGTAATGAGAAGGATGAATACATTGTCGCACGGAATGAAGAAGAGGCACGTCTCAAGGCCACCGAGGCAGGTCATTCAGAAGATACACCCCTAATTCAAGAAGACGATGTATTAGATACATGGTTTAGTTCCGGCTTATGGCCATTTGCTACAGTCGGTTGGCCACAGACTGAGAATGATGGTAATGACATGTCCGACTTATCACGATTCTACCCCGGAACATGCTTAGAAACTGGGTATGATATATTATTCTTTTGGGTAGCAAGGATGGTCATGCTGGGTATTGAATTAACTGGTGTTAGTCCATTTCAGGTTATTTATTTGCATGGATTAGTTCGTGCTGCTGATAATACAAAAATGTCAAAAACGAAGGGTAATGTTGTTGATCCATTAGATACAGTGGCTGAGTATGGCGCAGATAGTTTACGATACTCGTTAGTCACAGGAGTAACACCTGGACAAGACATTCCATTGAATATGGATAAGATTGCAGCAAACAAGGCATTTGCAAATAAGTTGTGGAATTGTTGTAAGTTTGTTACCGAGAATGCATTGAGTGGAATTGATGACGATGAATTGACAAGTTTGGGTGTTACCGGACCATTAGACAAAGATGAGCTAAGCTCGTTGGCATTGCCAGAACGATACATCATTTCAAAGTGTCATGAATTGGTAGAGAGTGTTACTAGTGATATTGAGAAGTATCAACTTGGTGCGGCTGGAAGTAAGATTTATGAGTTTTTATGGGATCAATATGCAGACTGGTATATTGAAATATCAAAGACTCGTTTGTATGAAGGCTTTGGTGGTGGAGGGGATGATGCCAAGACGGCACGACGTGTACTAGTTTACATCCTTGATACGAGTATGCGTCTTTTACATCCCTACATGCCATATGTGACCGAACAACTGTGGCATCACCTCCCACGTGCTCCCAAGGCTGATGATATGGCTGCACACTCATTGATGCTTGCCGACTGGCCGCAGATGGATGATAGCACACCTCTTGCAAGAGATGAGGATGCGGTTGCTACATTTGAATGCTTCCAGGCACTAACTCGTAGTATTCGTAATGCACGAGCTGAATACAATGTCGAGCAAGGGAAGAAAATTAGCGCCACAGTGGTAGCATCTGGCCACTTAAAGGAAGCCATTGAGACTGAGGTTAAGTCTTTGGTCATGTTAGCAAAGTTAGATCCGGACCAGACTGTTGTTGTGGAAGCAGGTAGTGATGAGGCCAAGGCAGCAGCCGCTGGTGATTCTGTCCAACTAGTCGTCCAAGATGGAGTTGAGGCATACCTTCCACTATCTGGACTTGTTGATGCTGAGAAGGAGAAGCAAAGACTGGAGAAGCAGTCATCTAAACTTACCAAGGAGATTGAAAAGTTGGCCGGTAGATTGAAATCAAAGGGATTTGTAGACAAGGCTCCACCAGCGGTAGTGGATAAGGCAAGAGCTGAACTTGCTGAGTTGGAAGATCAAGCGTCCAAGGTTGAGTCAAGTTTAGCTGCTTTGAACTAGAATGTATAAAGCAGTAAAGAAGAATTGTGATAAAACATTATCTAATTCAATCAACTGGTCAATGGGTGTTACTTTAAGCAAACAATAGGGGCATTGTGTCATACATGAGGCAAACATTTCAACGCAATCAGCAAACATAATCATACAAGGCAAGTTCAATTTTAGCAAACAGCCCCCGTCAAATCATCACACCCAGTTGATTTCAGCTTCCTAATATGTGAACTTCCAAACTTTACTTCGACACTTGGAAGCTAAATTATTCTCCTCCCCGACATTTGAAATCCTTCCACCGCATGATGGTTCGTCCGCTGCATCCCTAATGAAACCTTCACAAGTATTTGTAGCAACACTAATGCAAGCGTTGAAACTGTTCTATGGAATCGGTTCTGTACCCGTATTTATCGCAGACACCAGCTTGTCGTACAATGAGACGAGCTACTTCCTTGCCAAACCTGTTACAATCTCTGCCTGCGATTGGATCAGTTAAACAATCGTTGCCAACATTATCCAGTTCTCGATCAACAGCATCTCGACCACACTGCTTGTAAATCTTGTCTTCCCAGCTATCGCCGCGAGTACGAGCGAACTTGCGCCTAGATGCACGCTGTACATCGCTTTGGAAACTACGATCCACGACATTCTTGCAATCACCTCGGTAAAAGCTATTCACAAGACGCTTTCCATCCTGCTCGCCATCTTCACATGTTTTGCCTTGAGGGTTTCTATCCCTGTCACGTGGCCTACTCTTCTCCCAAGGTCTCTTATTACGGGGCCTATCCTTCCTACCACGGCCGCGACCGCGGGGCCTCCTACCACGAGGTCGTCTATTTGGTCGTCTATTACGGCCTCTTTGAGGACGCCTCTGAAACTGAAGACGCCTAGTACTGGGACTAGATTTGCAACTATCACTATCACCAATAACAAGCGAAACCAAAACATAATGAAGTGTCTCAAATTGATCTCATTGCTAGTCGGTTGCTCTGCTGTAGCGGCCCAAAACCTCCGTTCGCCTGATACTGATACTGACATGGTAAGATCATATCGCTCATCTTCTGTGTCTGTATCCCATTTATTTTCTTCTCAACCTTCTACTTTCACACTACCATCCATACAGGTATTACTTGAAAATATCTTGATTAATATCATCATCAAAGAAGATGTCGTTATCGCAACGAGGTATATAAATTTATGAGCACTAACTAGTAGCAAACCAGAACATAGTAAGAGCATGATCATATTCTGTTCTTGGTCTGATGAGAATACAAATAAGACAAAGATTTTAGTGCTGAGCTACTTAAAAGTATGCCTGAGCTTGAAGAGGCATGCAAGAGCATCAAGTAGAGTAGTCCCAGTCAGAGACAGTACCCAACAAGATACATCCTTTGCACATGACAGGAATCCCGACACGTCCAAGACCAAGGGTGGATGGAGATGAGAAGACTAATAGAAACATTAACAACATATGTCGTACCTTCTTCAAGATTACGGTTTACACTTAGGGCACTAGGACATACACTATAGGACAGAGCAGACAAGGCGTATTCCGTTCAAGAATCTCTGAGGAGTTCATGTTGAAGAACCAATAGTTCTCGAATCTCATGCAACTGTTGAAGCATAAGGCGTTGCTTTTGAGTAAGAATGGTTGACAATATGAAAACATCATTATCGTTATTATTATTGTCATTAGGAGATACTTGTCGGAGTCTGTCATGCTTTGAGCGGTCATTGATGGACGTAGGAGTGTTGAAGACCTTATCAATGGTATTGGAAGAGGGTGATTCTATATCATTTGTGAGCACATCTTCTCCAGCATTCTTCTGTTCTACTTCATCGCCGAATTGGAAACTGCATGCTCGCTTCTTTAGAGGGCCACTGGTGGTCTTGTGTATATTTAAAAGAGGTTTGGTAGAGGATCGTTGGGTATACCGTACGAGGTAAAGGATTGTTGGGATTGAGAGTTTGATTGGCAGTTAATTAAAGCTTACACCGATTACTTAAAAGTTGATGATGATAATAATAATATGGCCAGAATTATGTCACACAGACACAAATCAGATTGTATTGAGTATAATGATGATAAATGCTTCAGCAACGACGGGTTATATTTGCTAAGTAATGTTGCTGTCGCGGCAATTAACAATACAAATATAAAGAAGGAGAAAGACCGAACGTCACTGACTATAAACAACAGCAGCAGCAACATCAATAACAACAACAACAAGAATACGAAAGATTCCATTTCCGATGGGTGGGATGTTTTTAGATTTCAAATTAGTGAGGAGCATCGTCTGAAGACAACATTCAATAATGCAGAAGAGTTCCTATACCATTGGTTAGTTGAATTGAAGAGATGCAAAGAAAATAGTAGACTGAGACCCATCTTTATAAATGTTAAAAAGTTTAAGTGGAACAACAAGTCACAAACTCTAGATGATTTTCGCGCAGAAGCCTCGGCCAGATATAAACAACTAACATATACTCAGAAAGCATTATACAGAGCAATAGCTAAGGAGTATTTCAGAAAGAAGAAAAGTGGCTGATGTATTTTGAAAAACCCATCTTATTGAGAGTGTCCTGTATAAGGAAGACAATCGCGGGATGCTGCTAGTGTTGAATTGTTTATTGTTGGTGTAGTAGGAACGACAATGGCACAACCTTAGTACTAAACTTAGGCAGTGGGTGGCACGACAATATGTAAGAATATTATAAAGAAGAATGTTTTATGGTTAATTATCCCATTCTCCTCTTATCTTCTAGTACAAATCAATGATGTCGTAGCAAACCCAACTGATTAATCCATTCATTTTAGCAGTTGACAGTGAATTGTGCATTTTTATATCATCTATCAATATTGGGTTTCAATCTACCTCCACACGACGGCCAAATCAAACCAGTATAATATGCAGCAGAATACGTTCTCATATATCTAATGTTGATAGATATCTTCCCAACATTGTACAACAGTCTTCTCTTGATTGAAAAGAATTATCTCCGCCAGTTGATTGTTGAATGATGTATATCTTCTACGTATGATCTCGCCACTTGTTGCCATAGCACCCTCGAAGAGTAAATTGCCTTTGTTGATTGTCCATTTATAACCGCTCATGTATCACTGTTGCAATCCCAAGTATCACCCGTGTATTTAGTAATGATGATACATCACGTGTGCAATCGTATCAACTTTATCTATTGTTCTCGGAGTGCGTATAATTACGAATATTGATCAACTTTTATGATCGGAGGCTGGTAGTAGTTGATAGTTAATTAAACAATCCATCACGACGATGCACCTGTTTGATTTTACATATCATATCGTGTCATTTCCGTTCAACAATTGTAAGATATAGTCGAAGAAACAAATAGTCGCCGATAATTCTACTTGCCACCGGAGCAAGTGGAATTAGCGCTAGGCAACCTGGGGGGTGAACGATAGGGCTGGACGATATACGGCCACTATTAGGGCGGAGCCGAAGAGTATATCACATAACAACAAGTAAGGGGCTGGATCTAAGCAAATGAGCAACAAATCTCGTGAGTGAATATGAATCGGAGTACCGGATAAAGCTCTTGTGTCTGTTTTTTTTGGTATCCTTTCTGGTATCCTTTCGAGTTCGCCGAAAATTTATTCTCAGTGTATCGCCAATTTATTCTTAAACTGACCGGACGGAGCACAATTAAAAGTGGTTGGAGTTACCTGGTAGGGTAAACTGAAATGGGGTCGTACTCTTTTGACCAGCACCAAGAATGAGCATTGCCTCGGCGGCTTCGTGATCAGTAACCTCGTGACTGCGGGAAGATAGATGCCCAACAGGTGGAGTAGGAGAGAGAGCATCGACTGGTATCTCTTCCTTCTTCTTGGACAGCTTCATCTTCTTGAGGGGCTTGCTACCAGCAATTGCAGTTGCAGGTGGCTCGTCATTACAGTCATGCTTCTTCTTCTTTTTCTTGGATACCTTCTTGGTCTGCTTCTGCTTGGTAATACCCAACGCCTTGCACAAATCATCATACTCCTTCATTTGCAGACGATACACTTCACGATTCTCTTCTGATAGCTTATTGAACACGGCCTTAGCAACATCATCACATTCCTTCCATCCCGTTTGCATAACCTTGTTAAGTTCAACAAATGTAAAGATGCCATTCATACTCTTACGATGTAACCTCTTGGTATGATCTCTTGCCTGTAGGTTCATGAGCTCAAAACAGATGTGGTGTCGACGAAGAGTATCCACATCTGCCTGAGTAGATGAGGCATATCTTGTGGCTGATGATGTATTGTAGTACTCTTCCAACCCAGGAGGAGTCTCGATGAGAAGCCTTATGGTATCCTTATCTACATCGTCAGCATTAGATGAAGCCAATAGCCAGATGATGTGTTGCCTCTTGTACCTGTAGAATAGATTGAATGAAGATAGTGGCCGACGAGGCTTTTGGATATTGTTTGCAGATGGGATCGTGGTGGCGGCAATGGAGTTGTTCATGATGCTTTTGTGATACTTATATTGTGAGATTATGCTGTATGAGTTGCAAATGCAATCGTACTTAGGTTCAGGTAGGTAGGTGCTACCATTTCGTGCTGATTTGTGGCAGTGGAAAATTGCATTGCATTGAGGTTTTGAATCTCTATTTGAGGTAACCCCATGAGTATTTATCCTCGGGAGATAATAATTTGTCCAATAAATCTACTGCCCAACAATGATCCCCATATTTGAAACGGAGGAATCAATAATAAGGCTCTTGGTTACCCGATCAATTATTGGGGCAATAGAGTGGCTGCCGCTAAGACTCTCAATATTAATGTCTCACATTTTTTGCTCATGTCTCATAATAAGTAGCCTTAAAATTGGGTTAGTACCATTTAGAATTCTCACCTTGTAGGTTCCAACTTATATTCTCAACTAACCCCTCATGAGGAGAAGATCTAGGTGTTCCTCTTCGTGTCCTTATGGATTGGAGCATATAATAACATATGTCTCTTCCTCAGGAACACCCTCGTCAGCTACATGAATACCATCCACAAACCGTCCTTCGTCACCCTTCTTTGGTAATGGAATAACAAATGCCTTGCCTCCTCCCTTTTCACCTACTTCATTTTCAATCCATTGCATACGTCGACTGTAAACCATTGGATACTTTAATATAACATCCCTCCTATTTAATTCCTTATTCCACAATCCAAAGTCAAAGTATATCTGATGTCGTTCCTTCCATCTTACAAAGGCTTGATTACATGACATTTGAAAGTGATGATCTCGCATTTCATCGTTTGTTATTGCCATTACACCAGATGACGATGGAGATAATGAAGAAGATGAAGAAGTAGAACTACCACCATTGTATAACGCGGCATGCATCCAAAACCAATCATCATTCATACCACTAGGTGTACGATACACTGTCAATTTGTTGTACGGTGCTACATTACTATCCCACTTGGATATAATTTCATTAGCATATTGTGGTACTATCTTGGATGTAAAGTGACGTTCATGTAAGAATAGTATGATATGATCTTGCTGTTGTTGATTTGGATTGTTCTCTAACAAGTGACGAAGTAAATGATCAATTTGATGATAATCAACATGTTTTGGTGCATTTTGAAAGCTTTGATTGAAGTACCTGTTGTTATCGTGGTGGTTGAGCGAGGGAACAAGAGCGTTAGATGGATTCAAGAATATGAGCATATGATGTGAGCATAAGATATGAACAGAATTCAAACCCATTGTCAAACTTACCCAACATTGGCACCATCAATAACAACATTATACGGCGGATGTTCCTCAATAAACTTTTCAAAGTTATTCCATGCATTAATTCTCCAATTACTTTGTGGTTTATCCTTTTTCTTCTCGTCTGCGGTGCTGGTTGAACTATTATTATCTTTGACAGTCCAACTCTTACTCTTTCTATCGTTACTATTAGTACCATGCACCTCACTCATACCACCGTTATTATTATTACTACCTCTAGATCGTTTCTTACCCTTCCCCCCGCCTTGGAACTTACTAACATTCCCTGTAATTGATCCATTTAGTACAATTGTTCTATTCATATTGGTCATTGATTTCCATGACTTTGTTGATAATTCTACTGGCTTTAGTTTGTACATGAGATTGGTATGTTGTGAACCATCCTCGTCATTGCATACTTCAGAAGGAGTGGTGTTAGTGGTGTTTGGCAATGTTAATTGCCCGGTGGTTGTATCTATTGAACAATTGTTATATACACTCCATCTACTACCATTTGTGACACTATCAAATGTTGTTAAATCAACCTCACTGGGTGGTAAGGTAACCTCATCCAATGCCGACTGTGACTCGGCAATATCATCATCCGCCTTCTCTTTAGCATTAGTATCACTCTTAAACCTATTTACTATAGCATCTCTACATTCCATCCCAGGCACTTGTACTTCATTAGCAACATTACTTAATATACGATGAATAACTTTACCATCATGTAAGTATGTAGCAGCTTTGAGTAGGGATGTATATTCTATTTCGGATAATGTTATTTTTGGTGATATACCCTCACCGAATAATGATATTGTCTCTTGTTGTTGCTGTTGTTTTTCCTTGTTGTCTTTCTTATCATTAGTGCCTGTATCCGACGATGACTTATTATCAGCAGCATCTACAAGCTTATTATTTGACTTCTTGCCATTAGAATTCAGTTTAGCATAATTGGGATGACCAGTAGACATTCCGCCACTATTATCATATAATCTTTTCCATGTTGCTAATGCTTTTATTAATCCTTCTTTAGTTGGTTTGTTATTGTACTTATTCTCTTGCTTCTCGTCTTTAGAAGAGAAGTCATCATTCGAATCATCATCATCTGAAGTAGAAGAAGAAGAAGGAATGTCACCACAATAACCTCGTAATAAGGTACTATACAATCGTAACTTGACTTTACATTGCTGTGTACTCTCCGCTTCTTTTAAATATTCTTCTGCTTGTTTATAGTTATTATTACGTACGCTTAATCTGATAAGGGCAGTGTAAGCTTGTTCAATTAATGGTATTTGTAAGGATGATAGGAGTTTGTGGATTGTTGTTGCATGTTGTATACGTTGTTGCAATGTAATTTTGATTGGTGATGAATTGCTGTCGGTAGCTTCAGTTATATCACTGCTACTTCCATTAGCAGTATCAGCATCCTGCACCTTCTCCTTATCATCGCGCTTACTATTCTTGGGAGTACCAACATGTACCCTCTTCCTCATATCCCCACTACTATCCCCCCTCCCTTTACTACCATCCCCACCACTTTCACATAAGTTTAATAATTGGTAAAAGACACTACCATCAATATATATCAAATCATTTAAAGCATTGTAAAAAGTTATTAGTGCTAATGATAAATTTGATGTCTTGCAGCAATTTTGGATTGTTCGACGTGTGGATAGTTGGTGTGGTGGTATATGTTTTAACTTTTTATTACGCTTCTTCTTCTTTTTTGGTGGCTGTTCGGTAGTGTTGGTAGTAGAAGTAGTAGTAGAAGAGATTTTGGGATTATTAATATCTTGTCCAGTCTTGTAGTAGTGTATGTACCGTGCTAGTAGTTCGGGAGTGTATTGTATGTTGTTCATGTTGATTGGTTGTGATGTGCACTGATTATTATTGTTGTCTTGAGAGGATACCATCGTGCCGCCGTTTGTTGAGGTCGCCACTTCTACGGTAGCAGTATCATTTTCTATTCCAATATCAGTACTCATCATGTTGTTTGTTTCGCGTCTTTTAGATTGCGATGCCGCCATACTCAATCTCAAGAGTACAGTGGCTTGCGCCATGGGAATTGAACGCGTGTTTTGGCGATCGACCGTCGCCATTTAAGTGAGTGAGTGCATCGTATGTAGACTGACAAAAGGTGTGCATCATGTCCAACGCGCTGCGCTAGCTTTACAACAAAGTCCTCTCCGACCTTCTATAATATGGCAATATGCATGACTTCATACTCCGTATATGGTGTTGGGTTTGGAGAGTTGCAACTCTTTCATAAATTGCAAGGCTGAGAGTGTTGCAATTTGCAATTTGCAATAGGTGTTTTGAATATAAGGTGCTCCTACTATCAAACATCACGATGAATACAATATTGGAAAGCAATAATAGCATAATGAGTATGGACTTGGAATCACAGCATCATGTACGCACATCAAGCTCTCAAAATGTGGAAATGCCAATCGATGGTAACAACAGTTTATATCCTGCATCATCTACATTAAAGAATATTGGCGTTGAGCATGTAATTATAAATTCTGTTCCTCCCACTACTGCTAGTAATAATACACCATCTTCGTCTAGAACAAGTTCTCCAATATATCTACCCACATCATATAATGTTGTTCGTAACTTATCAACAACTACAGTGAGAGATAATGATAATGAAGTATCTTCGGCCTCAACAGTAGTTAAGAATATCACAACCAAGGCAACAAAGAAGAAGAATAGCAGGCCAACAACACCAAATAATACCGATAATAATACCACTGCAACATCACCACCAACACCACTTGAGGAGGATACCTCGTCAGATATTGATCAAACATCATCAAACACTAACAATAATAACGAAACTCAAATATCATTGGAACAATTATATCGTATCCAAAACATCCATACCAAACTATTATCCAACAATAAATGTTGGGATTTTAATTATATCAGTTTATTATCAATAGCAGCGATAATTACTGGTATTGGACTACTATCCTCATCCTCCAATAGTAATATGATTATAATTAGTGGTATGGTATTATCACCAATTATAAATCAAATAGTTAGTTTAGTATATGGTATATTACTTATGGATTTCAAAGTTGTGTTTGGGAAGATGAAGAATGTGTCATTGAGTTTAGTTTATTGTATTATTATTGGTTTATTGATTTGTAAGTTGTATTTGTTTTGTAATATTGGTGTGTGTGTGTGTGTGTGTGTGTGTGTGTGTGTGTGTGTGTATATATTCTTCTTCTAATCTCACATGTGTCCTCTCTCCTTCTTATCCGTCTTCTTCCTGGAGGTCTTGCTGGCACCGCATTACCAATAAACCAATCTGACGACTGGTCTACTGATGAAATGCTGAGTAGAGCAACACCTTCATCATTCTTCAGTGGTATTACAATTGCATTCTTAACAGGCATGGGTATGGCACCACTTACTGTTTTAGATGATACATCGTCCAAGCTTGTTGGGGTTGCGATTAGTGCCTCGATCATTCCGCCGGCTGTTAACTCTGGTTTGTTATTGATATTGGCAATGCAGAATGATAGTGAATGGTGGAATGACTTTACATTGACATTAGATGAAGGAGTGTATGATGAATCAACTCCCAACTATAGTCAAATGGCAGTCATGTCATTACTTCTAACAGTCGCCAATGTTGTGTTGGTAACTTGTGGTGCAACACTCATGTTTAAACTCAAGGAAGTGTTACCAATCGAGAAAGAAGAGTTTTGGTATGATCTCAAAGTAGCTCGAAAGTTACATAATAGCCAAGGAAGTATCGTACTTGTTTCCAAAGCTCAGGAAGTCGCTGAGCTCTGAATATGAATATATGTATGCATAGTACATATATACTGACACTTAATGTCTGTTGAATATACAGTTTTGAGCTATATAAACATAGAGATTTCCTCTATAATACATGGGGTATCTTCCTAATTTAGCCTTAGCTTGTATTCTCTTCATCAATCAGGTATTTGCAATGTTTTGTTGTTTAAGTCTTTTGATTTTCATCTGCATTCCAATCCCTGTATCTTTTAAGTAGAATTTGTCTTCTCTCTTACTCCCTTTCATTTTGATATCAACATTCTAAGTATGCTTTTTCAAAGTGTATATTGTTTCCGAAACAGTTTATACTGTCTCTGTCCTTTTGTCTCTCTTCACATCATACTCGACTGATTCACATATTTATCTTTTATATTCACACGACTTAGTTTTCCTAGCTTTCCAAATACTATCAACCTCATATCACGTCGACCTTTGTATTATACCTTAGTTCTTAGAAAAGATATTACTAAAGAAACTACTAATATCATCTTTCAAAGAAGAAAAGTTTGGCATTTCACTCTCCGCCTTCCTGTTTACAGCGTCATGACTGGGGTCTAAATAATAACGACGTTAGTATTTGTATAATATGTAGGTTAGAACACATTCCAGAGCATACAGAGACATAACTCAAATCTCAAAGATATAAAAAACATAATAATAAATGACACATGATATGCACAAACTTACCAAAGTCTACACACTCATCATACTGACCATACTTTCCAAGGTAGCACTCATCATCAACGACAACAATTTCATGATCAAGTTCAATAGGTTTGGCAGCTACAGTAACTGGGGCATCGAAGTCGGTGTCTTCGTTTGCAATTGCACTTGGAGAATAAATGCTACGAAACACTGGTAGTTGTGATGGCGTGAAGGCCGTTGAATTGGCGGCTAGGAGGATAGCAATGGTGGCGGTAGCAAAGTGAGTCATGATAGCAACAAAGATTGATATTAGTAAACAATGATAGTAGTTATGCTACTATTGCAATCTGTCTTTGCCATCTGTCATTTTTTTTTGCAATGAGAGTCGGTATCCTGGTCTTCTTGCTCCCCGCCGCCACATGAATTGCTTAGGTATCCAAAAGACTCCCAATTACAATAAAGTGAAAAATGCCAACTTATACTTTAACCACAGGTCGCAAAAATGAAAAAATGGGAAAAGTGGCCGATTAGAACCACACAGGACTTAGTCCTGGATGGTTCTAATCGGCCACTTTTTTGAGTTTTTTTATTTTCTGGAAGCTGCTTAAAGTATAAGTTAGCCATTTTCCGGGACCCAGATGGGACTCATTAAGCAATTCATGTGGCTGGCCGCTCTCATGAGAATAAGGAGTATATTATCCTAATAATACCGCCAGCTTTGCTGTAATTAGTAGTATACGGTATCAAGAGGAAGAATTAGAGTGGGTATTGATAATACATGCACATAACAATTATTAGAGGGGGTATCCTTTCATATCTTTTGGAGGATGTTGCCGCTCGATACCTTCAAGTATACGCCGAACCGATAACTTTTGATAAAATCAGACAATACTCTCCTCTTGTAAAGGGAGTGCGGCTATATTTCTATATTTGATTAGTATTATTAATTCATGGTGTTCAGATGGTGATACTATTTACAGTAGATTGTCATCTGCTGATACTGAAGAAGATACTACATGTGTAGTTGATGGCAACTATGATGATGAAGCTGACGATCCTGTTTCGAGTGATGGGTCTATTCGAGATACAGACGAATCAATCCCAAACAACGACAACTTCTTGCAATCAACATCAGTAGTATATCATCTCGAGACAATCTCATTGGATGCTCTTTACAACTCTTATCTGCAATCTTCTCGGCATTTGCCAGAATATTAATGAAACGAACGGAACATAATTGACACCTACACATATTGCACAAACAAATAATATATCCAACTGTGTCCTACCATTGCTATATACTTTGATTACAAACCCGTCGTCTTGGAAAGCATTTAGGTATCTTCTATTTACTCCCAAGTCCTTGCTAGCCTGGTGTGCAATTAGTATTGGCGTTTATTCATTTGCAAGTACTCTTCATCAAACTAGTACGCATACTTGGTCCGGGTTTCTACAGCAGCTGGGTTTCAGTTAGAGTATTAGGTTCGATTATTCTATCGTCTCTTGTGTTAGGCGAGGGGATGAGCAGCTTGCTTGAATATGTTGGAGTAGCTTTGATGATTATAACAGTATCAATCTATATTGTTCAAACTAGGAAATGGATGGATCATATGAAGGAAGAGTCTGAGATTTCTGAAGCTATAAGAGAAGAAGAGGAGTTTGAGAATGAAGAATTGGAGATGGAGGAATCTAGATTTTCTCAATCCTAGAGCTTAGATAGCTTGAACACAGTCATGAGTAATGTAATATTAATAAACAGTTTTATACAACTATTTAACATAGTTTCTTCTTTACCTCTTTCTCACATGCTCATACAACATACCTTCTCCGTGCCATTTCTGAATAACCAAACATTAACATCCAACTTAACATACTCCCTATTAATGCACTCCAAACAACCTCGGGATATATCGGTGTCTCACCATCAAATGCCATTATTAATATAATTAAATTAGTAATGAAAGTTAAACAGAATATAATCCATGCGGCAATAACTAATCCACCTAAACATACATGTCCTTTACCCGATCCTTTGGACTTGTGTCTCATACCAGCGTAAAAGGCAGTTAGTGATGCTAATGTGAAGCATAATGTGCCAGCACCGCCAGTACCTAATGCCACAGTACGTGTTATTGTAAATTCATCATGTGTCGTGTCATCTAATCCGGAGGTACGTAAATCTTCTGCATTGTATGTACCCACTACACATGCAACACCAAATACAAGACCTAATATAAACATCACTACTGATGTTATTGCAAATTTAGAAAACTTTTGTGGTTTCTTTGGTGGTGGAGGGGGTGATGGTGGAGGAGGAGGTGGCGGCGGCGGTGGTGGAGGAGTTTTAGCTTTCTTCTTCTTCTTTTCTTTTTCATCTTGTTTTAATACTACTACAGTTGGTTGCTGTTGTTGAAATGGACTACCGTAGGATGCTGGAGCTGGAGGATAAGGATATGGATACGGCGCTGGTGTAGGCGCTGGCATTGGCATGGGATATGGTATTGGCATTACTTGTGGCATTTGCATCTGTGGTGGTTGTTGTTGGGGCGGTAATGGTGCAGATTGTGGAGCTTGAGGAGGTGCTCCACTACCTCCAATGTGATGTACATATATTGTCGATGAGCCATCACCATTTGGTATCGTTGTTGTATGTGTCCCTCCTCCACTTGACGGTGGCATTGCAGTTTGGCTTATTGGTATTGTATTTGGTGGTGACATGGCTTGCCACATGAAATGATTATTATTGTATTGAATATAATGAAGGGATATCTTTTGTTAACTAATCTCTAAGATATGAATAACTACCCCGCACCTTATTTACAAGAAGTTTCGCCGCTAGATCGTCATATGCTTTACAATACTATACAATACGAGCGAGCTTTTGATCTTTTGGTTGCTTTGTTGGGGACGATTTGCTAGCGAGTGAGTTCAGTTTTCACTGTGAGATGGGTGTGGAGAAAATTTCGATGGTGTCGTCGGTATCCTTTCAATCCAAATTTGCATCGAATCTTCATACCACTGCAAGTTGCAAGCCATCACCACGATATAATTGATCATAGGCCTTATTATATTGGTGTCAATACGATGGGGAATAGCACTTCCACTCAAGCGGGAGAAACAGACCCTACCTCCGACTCGAACATGGATGTACAAGCAGTCCAAACGAGGCAAAATCATAATCATGCAATGTCAGCCATAACTTGTGAAGAAAACACCACCCCAACAAAGAGTCCTATGCGTAGCTTGCTATCAAATACAAACACAAGAGATACTCACAATACTAGAAGAGTTAATGCACAAGATATACGAAACATATTTAGAGGTAGTACTACAACAGGCAATGTGTCGATGGAGCAAATTGAACGAATTAAAAGAATGCATGACAAAATTAGTGATGGCGTCGATTGGGATTTTAATTATACAGTCTTGATTATAGTTGCAAGTATCGTTGCCGCTATTGGCTTAGCAACTGATAGTGCCACGACTGTCATTAGTAGTATGCTACTATCTCCAATTATGGGCCCAGGTGAGTTGCATACGTCTATCTATTGCAATACATATAACATCGACTAATGCTCACATCTTATGCACTTCCTTATTGCAATACATATAAATCACGAATGCTCATATCTTATGCACTTAACCTTATAAAAAGTACTTGGAATGGCATACGGCATGATCATCTGGGACGTACCACTGATCAAACGTTCGATGAAGAATGAGTTGTTGTCCATTCTGCTATGTATTGTCTTGGGTCTTATTGCTAGTGGATGCTGTGCATGGACTGATATGGCAAAAGAGTGGCCAACAAACGAAATGCTCGGCAGAGGGAGTCCAACAACTTTCTATGCTGGAATGTAAGTCTATATCTGTCAAATGTTCGTACACTTTTCAATATGAATCAATACTCATATGTTACTGTTATGTCTTTTTCTATAGTCCAATCGCCTTCTTTAGCGGACTGGGAGTTGCTTTATCGGTGGTGGATGACTCGACCTCTAGCTTAGTTGGTGTGGCGATTAGCGCTTCTTTGCTGCCTCCCGCTGGTGAGATAATCATACTGTTGTTGTGTATATATCCTACTATAATTGATTTACTAATCCCACCAATCCTTCATATTTCATCACATTGATGTTGTTCTCTATCGTGCATAAAGTAAACTGCGGCATGTTGTTGTTCATGGCAATTATCCAAAATGAAGAATGGATTACAATCTCGGCTAAGTATATGTATGATGAAGAGAGTTTTCAAATGCTACTGAAGTTAGAAGAGGAAGACGAGTTATATCATTACATGGGCTTACTCTCTTTAGCCTTGACGGTCGTTAATGTCATAATGGTTGCAGTTGGCGCCGCGGGTATGTTCCGATTAAAGGAAGTACTGCCTGTAAAAAAGACAGTGTTTTGGGATGATCTTAAGATCGCAAGAAGAATTTATACTGGCCGTGCATTGGATGAGATCACGGGAGGTATGGTCAGTACAGAGGCTGTTGACAGCTGGCAACACTTGCAGATGGAATTAAAAAGAAGAGGAGTATCAGAAGCTGAAACTGGAGGAAACTAGAAATAGAATGAAAGAGGTGTCGTGTTTAGTGTATAGAGATGTGTAGAGTAGTGTGTTACATTGTCGATATTAGATTAGATAACTAATCTAATCTGACAAGTAAAAGTAGGAACAACAAAGTAGAAGAATCAGTAACTCAGGAACCTCGGTTACATAATACTCTCTTGAATAATGTAGAGTCTAAGTTCATTAGGAGGTCTATCTGTGCCTCAACTTGTCCACTGCTGATGAATACCTTATACCAAGAGTATCAATAAAACGAATGATGGTATCCTTATCGAGTTGTTTTGGTTTTGGTTGTTCATCAAAACACCTATCCAAGTCAATATGATGAATACGACCCTTGAAGTCTATCATCAGCTGAAAATCATACAGTAGGCATGGGTACTTGTTCTCTATCAGCATCTGTTTTGTGGCATTAACATCTTTTTGTAACGTTGTAATAAATTGATCGTAGTTTTGAACATGTGTTTGTACAAAGTCTGTATAGATTGATTCAACGTTAAGTAACTTCTTGATATTAACTGAATATTGATAATGCCAGAAGAAGTTTGGTTCAGGAATAACTAGAGATTGTTGTACCGTTATTGGTATGATTGCATTGAAGCCTTGAATCTTCATTGTTGGGACCAATTGATGTATGAGTTTTTTATTGAGCGAGTCGACAAACTGTACATCCTTTGAAATCATCTCAGCAGGTTCCAAAAGAAGTGTTGATAGATTGTACTTGTGGTGTATATGTGATGCAATCATCCATGCATCGTCAAGCTTTGATTTCATCAAACCCATCTCCTCTCCCGATTTTATCCTATTCTCTTGAGCAATAACATAGCCTCTGTTTGTTGTTACATTACTATTCTCCATTATTACAAAACATTTCAGATTGCCGCATCTTACTGATGAGATATCATCAGACTTTGCCGTATGGAATGATAATGGTGTAGACTGTGCTACTATTGTTTCTTTTGCTTCGGGTGCTTTTATTGTACTATTACCGCCAAGAAAGTTAAGAACAGTGGCAATAGTAACTATATATTTGATACCTGTTCGAATGATCGGAGAAGAAGAAGAGGAAGATACTTCTTCTTTTCCTTCTAATAAGTTAACCGTGGTATCATCTCTTTCATCAACATCATCCGGTCGACGATCATTAGTAGATGTTTCATTACGAGAATCGATTTGCAATCCGGTCTCATTATCAATATCAAAGAGCTTTGTGCTCTTTGAAATACGCGCGCGTAGCTTGTTAACATTCATCGTGTGTGCGTGTCAATATATGTGAGTATGAATAGGTTATTAAGCAGAGTAACAGTAGAAGATAGGCTCGAGTTGGTTTCCATCTTGATCAGTTACATACATTATGTAGTGAATGATCCGACCATCCGGATGTTGGTGTCAAATAACAAATAAGATACCGTTGGCACAGATTAAAAAGAATGAACGGATAGAATGTGACGGCCATGCATTGCCACCGACCACCATACTACAGAATGCAGGCTCGCTTTAGGGTGTATGTATACGTAGTCTGTTGTGCAGGTTTATATAATAAGAGCGCAGTGTCGAACCTGGTTACCTATAATATATAACTATTTATTGGTTATTTGATGACACGAGGATAACAAAGACTACTGCAACGTCCGAGTCTGAGCCTTCGTCTCCAAGTAAAACTCGGCGGGATATTATATTCAATAAGCCAACACTTAAGCTGGGTTTCTTCTTCGTCCGTCAACAATTAGGTTTCTTTGTGGTGATCACAATTGCATTATTTATATTGTATTTCGATCAAGGTGATGGAACGACGAACTTCGATACTACTATAACTTTATCATCATCGTCACCCATTCGAGTGCTAATTGCACGGACGGTATCACCCTCAGAAACACCAATAGTTGCAGCCGATGTAGCACATGTCAAATCATTTTACTTAGATCAACAAACTCGGCAACATCTACTTGATAGGTCTATATCACATTGCAATCAGATCCATGAAAATAGTTTAGATCCATATAAGATTGACAGTAGTATCTTTCCAAATTACTTACTATGCATGAATGATACAAGAACTACTTCACATGATATAGACGACAATTATTTCAGTAAAGTTGAGGCAGATTTTATGCTTTTTGCACGGTCGTTGGATCATGCCGGGCAGCTAAGGAAAGAGATAGATAAGCTGTCTCATTTGACGAATCAAACGACTGACATCATAGTTGATGATAATCATATTCGACATCAACATACTGTAGATATCGATATACGAGATACATCCTCTAATCCGAAGAAGATTTACAATTGGATACTACATGCAGATAAAGAGAGGTTACAAACCTATGATTACATTTGGTTTATCGATGGAGATATTCAATTAAACTCACTTAATTGGCAAGCGTTTTGGTTAAATGTTAATATTATGAAGCCGAAGATATCACAACCAGGAATGATTGGGGGCAGTGTTAATCAGCCGGGTACATCTTGGACTACACTTCGATATCAAACTGATGCAAGGATAATTGCCGCTGAGGTACCGATAGTAGAAGTACAAGCACCACTACTCGAAGTTGATACTTGGTTGCAGTATCGTGATATGATGTTCAATAATCCATCAGTTATGAATGACATAAGGTTGGGAGGTGAAAACTGTTTTGATATGGGGTAGGGATAACTTTCTTTGTTGTTTCTTTCTTATAGTTATATTACATCGCCATAACTTACAAATCAATGTCTCTATAACAAGGTTGGTGTCACTTAGCAAAGACTAACATGACAGGCAAACAAGAGCCAGGGGAAATGTGGGATAAAGATATAGACTATAGTAGAGGAATAGAAATGGATGTGAACGAGAATTCTATACTGAAAGAAGGTCTTTTATCAAACGCCACTCCAACATATCACAAAGGGAACAAGGGTGGTGGATGCTGTGTTCAAACAAGCAACTGCAAATCTATGTAAGTTCCTAAGAGAAGAGAAGGGCGTATTTGGCAAAGGCGGCAGCTGGACTGTTTATAAATTGTTCAATGCACCTAATATTAGCATTCGTGCTTGATAAAGCTGAGGGAAAAGGGGTTCCATTTCTTGATACCCATTAATATCGAGTGTTTTCACTACACAGGGACATGTATCGACTTAAGTAAACTAAAACAGAACTCATACATAACTAGATCAGCATCTCTATCCATGTTTGTTGACTGTGTAGAGCCATACATCAACAAATGATCAGCACTATCCCCATGATTACACTCGATGATCATGGGGCGTAGCCGGCCGACCGGGAGGGCAGGGGGGGAAGGATACCCAAGGATACCTCTTGTTGACATACAAATTCTTTTCAAAAAATGCCAATCTTTAGTAGGTACTGTTGATGTTGGCAGTTGGTGAGCTCATACATAATAATTTGACGATGACGATTGTAATAATGATGAAACTGGATTGCAATATGGATGATAATAATAATGAGAGACAGGATAATGATCGGCTTGCTTTGGTAAGTACATTTCTGAGTGGAATTTTTGTGCATAATATCATGTGTCATCTCAAGAACTAAATTAATTGTTCTTCTTCTTATTGCAATATTAGGTTCCTTTCGTTCCTCGTCCATTATCTACCCCGCTGTTACATAAGTATCAAAAGCGTCGATTGATGTTGACATTGCCATCGAGTACTAATAATAGTTGCAACCAGCTTCCTAAATTAATTTCTGATGTAGTACCTCATATCCTACAATTCTGCGACGCTAAAACACTTTCAAGATGTGCTTGTGTCTCTCGATCATGGCGTACATTGGCAAACAACAATGAATTATGGTCATTACTATGCAAAGAAGTCTTCGGCGTATTGCCGACAGCGTTGTCGCCGCCACCAGATCCTACGCGTATATTATACATGATGTCTCATATGAGTCTAAGAATATCTCTTGGATCTAATAATTCTCGAGGAGGATTGGGTAGTGGTTGGAATAACAATATGATACAAGTGCCTATATCTCTTCGAGGTGAAATGTGAATGATGAGAACAAATCTATCTGTTATATGAATGTGGACTCCATGTGTGAATGAGCAAGTACATCGATGTAGATAGCCTTATCTTATTTGGTATTACAATTAATCACTTAATCGTATGAGTAGTTTGGTATGATGTGTATATATTCTGATGAAAGCACGCAACAAATAAAGTGAGATAAGAAACAAAAAAGTATGAAAGATGGTGTTGTAGAAAGTGTACAAACTACCAATGTGAAGTATACATAGTAGTCAATGATCTAACTTAAAGAAAATTGACTAACACGAAGCACATTACGAAAACCTATCTACATCCGCTCGTCTCTTCGTGTTGCAACCATATATTATACATACATTTATACATGCACACAATCACTTTTAGAATCTAATGAGTGGAGGGAGTTTACCAAAGATTTTGTTTGTCAAAGTTTCACCTCTTGTCTTTGATCTAACCTTCTTTCCTCGTGCTCGTTTGAGAAATGCCTTTGTCTCTTTTGCATTTAAGTAAGCTGCCGAGATCGTACATTCCAACATACCAAACTCTAGACCATTCCGTAGAATGGGTCTTGAGATTACAGTCTGTTGAACAGGATTAGTTGACGACGTCACAGTTGACGATACTGAATCCTTAAAGGACTTATTATTCTGTTTCATTTCCAATTCAGAACACAATTCATTCATACTCAATGCCACTGTTCCAATTACATCATCACCGCTTGAGAAATCCTCATCCATGACGGTCATAAAGAGCATAGACCCAACTAAAGACATGTTACCAAAGGCATCTAGACAAGAGTCATGATCTAACATCAAATGCATATCTTCTTTCCAGACGGGGTTTAATTCACGTTTAATGACCTTGGTAGATGGCCATGCCTTCTTCCACAATATTGGTTTGGGAGATGATACAAATAGGATATATGGGTCGGATAGGCCTCCCATGATCTCATTATCCATGACCGGTAGGTTGGTACACTTTATGTCGGATATCAACAAATGTACCTGACGTTCGTTGTGATTACCAGAATCCATCTTTTGTATTGATTGTGCCTTTTCCGGTGGTCTGTGTAATGTGGTAGTATGAGATATAAAATGAGAACATATTATGTACTTGTAGATAAGAAAGACCTAACATAAACTCACCCCGTGTTTGTTTTCACTGAATAGCCACCACGTATTGGTTTGTGGTCACTTGTAATAAACTCTGGACAAGGTTCATACAAAAACGGAACAACATTATCCTTCAATCCATCGGCACTCTTCCACAATATCCTATCGGTATAACTAGGTGTACGTTTCTCGTTATATTCATATCCTTCACATCTTGCAACCTTGAATGTTGGAGGAAAGTTGCATGGCAGTGTAGTAAATTCAGCTAGACATTCCTTCTTTGTCAAGGCACTGGCTAATTCGTCACCATCATTTAACGTCTTCCAATCCTCGGCATCGACAAGTTCCTTAGCCTTTTCAAAGTGAATTTCGTGTGCAGTCTTTTCCTCTTCTCCGTTGGCGGCGGCTGTTGGGGATGAGACTCCCGCTGATGGATACCCTGCATTAATATCTTCTGTTGACATGTTTAGGATGTCATCTCCCTCCCGTTCTGAGCCCTTTGACATTGAACTACGCAATCCCTTACCGGCCATACTTTTCTTAACTTTGCCAACTACTCTCTTTGTTTTACTCTTCTTTAAATCCTTCTTCTTGTCACTACCATCACCTGCTGCTTCATCACCAGTGTCCAACTTAGTACGATAGTTTAAATCGCCACAAACAAACATATGATGTGATATGATTGTGGCATCATGTAAGTTGTAATTAGGATCAGTTTTCGCACCTTGAAAGATCTCTGCCAGGTTGGAATTTCTATTTTTGTAGTGGTTTTCACCCTCATGTGCCTCGAGATGACATGTCATGAAGGATAGACGTGTCCCTTGTATATCAAATGTTGCAATTATCCCTCCCTAAGTTGATATAGTTGAATAGAATGGGGAAGTATTGATATATCAGTACAAGTATATAAAAAGAGAGATACCCTCAACCAAAAGTCTCAAATCCCCAACCAAAGACCAAAAGTCTCATAACAAAAAAGGAACAACATACCTTATTAGCCATCACACCACCAATACCAGTATTCTCCCCAGCAACATAAACATTCTCAACTTCACTTTCCAACTCATCACGAACTAATATAATTAATCTCATTTCACCACGAAGTCGTGCCGTAACCATTTTATACGACGGGCATTGATTTTCAATTAATTCAAGAAATTTTCTTGTATCATATGATCCTGACTTGAATCCCTCTTGTACCTTTGCATCCTTGGCGTGTGCTCGTACTGTTGGTCTGTGTAAGTTGTATGAAATAGCATGAGTAGGGTATATCAGACATCTGTTACAATAACAACGACACACAATACAATAACAAGAAACAAGCATATATAAAAAACTTACGATTTATAAAAACTTTGACTAGTAGTCAAACCTCTCACAATCATATTAGCCTTGACAGCCTTTCGAAATATCTTATTACTACCCTTCTTACTTTCCTTTTCAATTTTAACAATACCATCATTAATTTGTTGAATTGTATCATCGACTGGCTGTACACCTGTTTGTAATACTGGTATACCTGGTATGGCTGTATCTTTATTTTCCGAACGTTCACTTACATCAGCTTTACTACTGCTGGTATCTAATTTGTTTAATTCGACATTACTATTCCCCTGAGAACCTTTACGTTTTAAGGAGGGTTGTTTCGGTTCCACAAAGGCAGCTTCTTGCATACCTAAACAGATTATATCATATTGTTTCTCCGATTGTGTTTTTAATGTATTAATTACATCTTTCGAATTAGTAGTTAATTCTTTTACATTATTGGCAAGTGAATCAGTGGTGAGTGCATCTACCGGGTATTTAGTTGATGATATTGTAGGGTTGATAATGCCATTTGGTGGTACCCATTGACTAAAAGATTCAGGCGTTGGTTCTGCGTTGCCAATGTTTGCTGAGCATATTAACACTGAGAGATTACTGGTAGTGGTATCCTCCTCGTCCTTATCATTATTTGTTGTGTTATCCGCCATATTAGCACTGTTGTTATTATTAATATTAGAATCGGTACCACTGCCACTACTACTTAACTTCCTTATCAATTTGTCCTTCGCCTCAAGCTCTGATTCAAGTCTCTTCTTTTCAGTATCTAATTTATTAACCACAATTGCAAATCCGGTACGTTCGTCTTTTAATTGTTGTTTTAATGCCTCTTCTGCTGTTGACATTATTTATTTCATTAGAATGTAGGTATATGCCAACCTCAACAACAAAAGCTCAAACAACAACAACACTTCCTACGATACCTAATGAACACGGAGCAATAGATTTCAGCGGTATCCTTCAGGATACCCGGTGGCCGACCAGAATGAATGCTCCCCTCCATCCAGCAAATCCATCATTAATTTGTTGGTATTATGTTCAGGTCGGGATATCGCATCGGCTCCATATATTAATCGAATAGAGAGTCTATATTTACTACTTTTCATCTAATAATCGAACGGGGACTTTACTCTATCTCTCCACACACACTACAATAATAGACAATCAATAATTGCAAAACAGATTAAAAAATGACAAACTCTTGGAATAGCTTTCTTTTTTCGACAGCTCTTTCCTATGTTGTACCACCACAAACATCTTCTACTACTACAGATAATAGCACTACATCATTCCAATCCTCAGCATCTAATGCATTATCACAATCATGTTCAAATTATTGGCATGTAGAACTACTTCAAAAGATACAACAAGTGTACCCCTCCTCAACTAATAACGATGACATATCAACAAACAATAATGATAAAGTATCATCAATAAATTATGGTTCATATATTCTAACAGCTATATTCTTAGCTGACCGATTGGTACATCGTTTATCATTGCAACTTGTCAGTGATCATCTTCCCGATATTGATGAAGGTAAAGATATAAGAATTGGTATAGCAATACCCGAAGGTCCATTCCTACCACTATACATATTAACAATTCATGCTATTAATGTAGCCATATCTCAATACAACTGGCAAACAACGTTTACTTTTGACAAAGAACAAACTAGTAGTATGAGAGTAAAGAGTGTAGTGCTAATACCAATGGATGCCAACGAGGCACGAGAACGGTTTCGCCATATGATATTAGATTCAAAACCTAATTTGATATTAGTTGCTAGTGGCAAAGATTGGGATAATGTACAGAGTATATTGAATAGTAGTAATGATAAGAATGAAAATAATGAGATGTTAGATGTTGAATTGGTTGACTTTGCAATGTTACTTGAGGAAGCGCTGTCTACTTTAAAATTACATATTGAGAATAACAATGGTATAGATTCAATTGTAGAGAAGCTTTGGTCATCTGATATACGGAAAGAATGTTTGGTGCAATACCCTCACATTTCATCCGATTGTCATGATGTGGCTAAGCTGGTTGCTCTCGGTTTGGTTAGACTGCTAACGTCATCATCCATAGAAGAAGAAACATCATCCGTATCATCATCCAATACTCCACATTCATCACTTTCGACGCCGCGAGAAATCATGTCACACATAGTATACACCTCCGGAACAACCGGCAAACCAAAAGGATGCATTAGTTCATTAGCATCATTACAACATTACATCCAATCCAAAAATATAGCACATGATATTAATAAACAATCAAATGTCTTATTAGCAAGTGCTATAACATTTGATCCATGTTTAAGTGATGTATTGGCAACTTGTGCTGTGAATGGTACGTTGTGTTTAGCATCAAGAGATTTACTTTACAGTCGTTCTGATGATGGACTTAGTAGTAGTAATGAGATTGAAAGTTGCTATAGAGGATTGACAAAGCTTTTACGACAATTGAATATAACACATGTGTTATGTACGCCTACTTTATGGGCAACAGTTGAGGGTAGTCCATTGAAGAATATTTTACCATCATTACAAGTTGTAGCACTGGGCGGTGAGCCTATACCAAGAGCAATGGTAAAGGTGTGGGCACGTACTAAAAGCAAGGGTCGAGATAATGTAGACGAATATAATAGACGATTCCCGCGATTGTGTTCGACTTATGGTGTAACGGAGGCTTGTGTATATCAAACGTTTGGTGAGATTGTACTGTTGGATGATTGTTCAAATGATAACAAGTCGGGTCAAAGCGTGGGTCTTCCTCTGTTGGGTACCAATATACACATTTGTCATTCAAACTCAGAAGAGATAGATCAAAGCAACACCACAATATTGAGACAAGTGGAGAAAAATGTCAACTCTTCAGAGCCTGTAATTGGAGAAGTAATTATATCAGGAGAACAGGTTGATGAAATGAGTTCCTATCTCAACTTACCAGATCTTACATCACGAGTATTTGTTGTTCAATCTCATAATGGTGGAGAGAGGAGGCACTTCTATCGAACTGGCGATCTTGGATATATCAATCAAAGCACAGGTAATCTGCATATCGTAGGACGTATCAAGGGTGATGGAATGGTAAAGATAAATGGTATTAGAATTGAGCTTGCCGAGATTGAGAACTCGGTCATTGATGATGCCTTGACAAGTGATGAAGAAGGAAGCCTTGTAGTTGATTGTATGGCAAAGTTGTCCATAAGTACCAACGACAAATCAGACAATGGGTATGAACACAAGCAACTGGTTGCATACTGTGTACTCTCGGCTGCTGCAATTTCAGAACTTGATACGCCACCGAAAGATTTAAAGAGGGGTATGATGGTATCGCCAAGTCCTCTTCTCTCTGTGTTGAGGACACGTTGTGATCGGAGAGTACGGAAAGGCTGCACTCCTAGCTTCTTTGTGATAGTAGATCGATTTCCGCTCTCACCGACGGGAAAGCGTAATCGTTTGGCTTTACCAACACTTGGTGATTGCTGTATCATGGCCAGAGAGTCAAATGGTGACAGTCTTAGGGACTATAGCAAAGTAGGCGCTATTGTAGCAAACAAGCTGCAGGAATGCCTAAATTTACAACCATGCCAACGTCAATTGGTCACCCTCGATGCCAACTTCTTCACTCTTGGTGGCGATTCATTGGCTGCTACACGTCTTGTTCGGAGCTTATATGCCGAATATCATGGAATACTAAACTCAAGAAACCTTGGTGGTAGCACTGGAGTGCTTGACGGCCCATTCTCGGCAAGGTATTTGCTTGAAGCAGATACACTTGGCGACTATGTGAAGCATCTAGAATCCAAGTCGGCATTTCAAGTCAATAAAGAGAGTAACGGGGATGGTGTAAGTAAAGTCGATGATCGAAAAGATGATACCGCCACTAAGCCAAACGAGAAGGAACAATCCACAGATCCTCTGTATGAACACCTCGTCGAAGCGATTACTCTTGGCCAAACGGCTGTTGCCTCGTCCTTGTTAGATCTTGGAGTTGATCCAAACTCAATGGAACACAAAGGACGGTTGGGTAAGGTTCGAGATAGAAACAAACAACGAGCTACCTTCAAGAGCAATCCACTTCATCTCGCTTGTTCAAGAGGTAATCCATATCTTGTGAAGCGATTGCTTTCTTGTGGATGTAAAGCCAACAGCCCAGATGCAACAGGATCATTTCCAATACATTTAGCCTGCTCTCGTATAGATGATAGTAGCGTCGATGCTAGGGAAGAAGATTTCAATAGATTGCAATGTGTCAAGCTACTTCTAGATTCTGGAAAGACACCGATATCAATCAAAGATGGAAATAAACAGACAATATTACATAGTGCAGCAAGATCGGGTCATGAAGAGTTGTTGAAATATATCATGATACAGTGGAGAATTGTATCTGAGACAACTGGAATGTCATTTAAGTCACATAGCAATATACCGGGAAGGATATATGATTGGCAAGATAGATGGTTTCGAACGGTATGTATATAGTGATGTGTTATCTTGGTGCTATACATCTATCCTGACTTATTTCATCTCGATATAATAAAGCCTGTACACTGGGCTGTATTGAATGAGAGAATTGCTGCTCTTCGAATACTACTTGACGGAGGATGTTCTGCTTTTCCAGCAAAGCCCAAGTTGGGTGTGTCAAAACGAACAACCAGCGTGATAATAGAAAGTCCCCTTGATATGTGCACAAGACTATATGGTAATGATAGCGAAGTGGGTATAGAAATTAGCCAGTTACTATCAAATGCAGAGTACTAGAAGAACTCAAACCTTCTACCATAAAGAGTCAACATGTTATGTAATTAGAGAATTACATATTGATATCAATCATGTGTTCACAATAATCTAATATTTCAATCAGATTTACTTAGCTAGCATCTTTTGACCATACGTCTACCTGGAGTATAACGAGAAGTGAATGATATTATTCGCACTATCTTTTCTTTGTAGCACCTTTATGATTTTATACTCCGATTAAGAGTTGGCAAAAAATCGAAATCTGAGGCATGAAACCTGCCAACATGGGGCTGTAAAAGTATGGTGGAGGGACCTACAATCATGCTGGGAGTGTTCATCACTTTGATATACGCCTATACAATTTCAAACAACCACTATTGTAGCAAGCCTACATCTCTGAGGTGCCACTTGATGGCCAAATGTTACCTGAGAGTGGACAAAAAATCGACATCTGAGGCATGAAACCTGCCAACATGGGGCTGTAAAAGTATGGTGGAGAGACTTGCAATCATGCTGGAAGTGTTCATCACTTTGATATACACCTATACAATGCCAAACAACAACTATTGTAGCAAGCCTACATCTCTGAGGTGCCACTTGATGGCCAAATGTTACCTGAGAGTGGACAAAAAATCGACATCTGAGGCATGAAACCTGCCAACATGGGGCTGTAAAAGTATGGTGGAGAGACTTGCAATCATGCTGGGAGTGTTCATCACTTTGATATACACCTATACAATGCCAAACAACAACTATTGTAGCAAGCCTACATCTCTGAGGTGCCACTTGATGGCCAAACATTACCTGAGAGTGGGCAAAAA